>ERZ1673738.63-NODE-63-length-191821-cov-10.426066_pt1 | contig 191821 bp, 171 predicted proteins | sample MGYA00580198_ERZ1673738 | MGnify/ENA primary metagenome ERZ1673738 (study PRJEB41218, sample SAMN15661784) | gut metagenome | host: Homo sapiens | place: Canada: London | collected 2015-08-20/2019-03-30 | study: EMG produced TPA metagenomics assembly of... | reverse complement strand
TTCTCCGCCCGTGCCGTTCTCCGCCCGTGCCGTTCTCCGCCCGTGCCGTTCTCCGCCCGTGCCGTTCTCCGACCTGTTCCGTTCTCCGCCCGTCCCGTTCTCCGACCTGTTCCGTTCTCCGACCTGTTCCGTTCTCCGACCTGTTCCGTTCTCCGTCCCGATTTTTCCCGAACCTCTCCGATTTTTGTTTGCCGCCGTTCCCGCGCGGGTTATATTTTCGTGTAATTTGTGAGAGGGAAGAAAAATCTACAAAAATGTTCAAAAAAGGAGGGACTTTTTTCGCGATTTATATAGATTTCTTGTGAGAAATATGGTATAATAGTAAAGAAATAATAGGGCATAGCCTGTATGCCGTACATAAAAAAATCGGGAGGAAAGAAATGCAGCCCAAGTATAAGAGAGTACTTTTGAAACTGTCGGGCGAAGCGCTTGCGGGCGAGAAGGGATTCGGACTCAATCAGGACGTAATCGCGGGCGTGGTCGACCAGATTGTAGAGATCCACAACATGGGAGTGGAGGTCGGTCTCGTGATCGGCGGCGGAAATTTCTGGCGCGGCCGACAGGGAACGAAGATGGACAGGACGACGGCGGATCATATGGGAATGTTGGCGACGGTAATGAATTCGCTGGCGATGATGGACGCGATAGAGCAGCGTGGAGTTCCCGTGCGGGTGCAGACGGCGCTGAACATGGTTTCTTTGGCGGAGCCGTTTATCTTGCGGAAAGCGATTCGGCATTTTGAGGAAGGTCGGATTGTAATTTTCGCCTGCGGAACGGGGAATCCGTATTGTTCTACGGACACGGCGGCGGCGCTTCGGGCGTGCGAAATATCGGCGGATATACTGTTGATGGCGAAGAACGTGGACGGGATTTACGATTCGGATCCCAAGACGAATCCGTTTGCGAAGAAGTACGAAAACCTGAGATATTCGGACATTATCAACCGCGGGTTAAAGGTTATCGATTTCACGGCGGCGACGATGTGCATGGAGAATAACGTACCGACGTTGGCATTCGGGCTGAACGAAGACAAATCGATTGTCCGTGCGGTGTGCGGCGAGGAGCTGGGCACGGTGATCACGGTATAAACCATAAAAAACAAGGAGAAAAAAGTTATGATTGAAAACGAAAAAGTGGAAGAATTGATGTTGGAGCTTGAAGATAAGACGGAAAAGACGATATCCGTGTTAGAGGGCGAATATACGGCGATCCGCGCGGGGCGTGCGAATCCTCACGTGCTGGACAGAGTGGAAGTGGAGGCCTACGGCGGCATGAGTAAGCTGATAGAGCTTGGGAATATCAGTGCGCTGGACGCGAGGTGTCTGCAAATCAGCGTGTGGGATAAATCGTTGTTGAAAGCGGTGGAGAAGGCGATTTTGCAGTCGAATTTAGGGCTCACGCCGACGAACGACGGGAACGTTATCCGAATTGTATTCCCCGTCATGACGGAGGAACGGAGAAAGGAGCTGGTGAAGCAAATTAAGAAGATGGGGGAAGAAGCGAAGGTTGCGGTGAGAAACAGCCGCCGCGACGCGATGGACGGTTTGAAGAAGATGAAGACCGCGAAGGAGCTTTCGGAGGACGATTTTTCGGCCTGCGAAGGGGAGGTCGAAAAGACGGTTTCGGCGGCGATGACGAAATTAGAGGGAGTCGTTTCGGCAAAAGAAAAGGAATTGATGTCTATTTGAGCCATGAAGAAGAATAAAATAGACGGGGAGGGGCTGCCGCGGCATATAGCCGTCATCATGGACGGAAACGGCCGCTGGGCGAAGAAGCGGCTGATGCCCCGTTCGTACGGGCACCGTCAGGGAATGAGCCGCATGGTCGGGCTTTTGGAGCATGCTTTTGACCTCGGAATCGAATACGTGACGGTGTACGCACTTTCCACGGAAAACTTAAAGCGTCCGAAGGAGGAGCTCGACGGCCTGTTCGATCTTATCCGCAAAAATTTTCTGGACTGTATGCGCAAAATTTGTTCGCGGGGCGTCCGTCTGCGGATTTTGGGCAATGTCGGACTGTTGCCCGAAGACGTGCAGAGACTCTTGAAAGAAGCGGAGGAAGAATCGTCGAAATACGAGGGCAGGGGAGTAAACGTTGCGCTCGGTTACGGTTCCCGCGCGGAGATTGTCCGCGCGGTCAACCTCGCGGTGGAGGCGGGAAAGCGGGTGACGGAGGAGAGTTTTTCCTCTCTCCTGTATACGCACGGCCAGCCCGATCCCGATCTCGTCATTCGCACGGGCAAGGAAATGCGATTGTCCAATTATCTCCTGTATCAGTCGGCGTATGCGGAGCTGTATTTTTCGGATAAGATGTTCCCCGAATTTTCGGACAAAGACTTAGACGAAGCGATCGCGGAATACGGCCGCCGTACCCGCCGATTCGGAAAGACGGACGAACAGTGTAAAAAGAAGGGTTAAACTTATGAAAATCCGTTTGATTACGGGCACATGCTATATAGCGGTGCTGCTCGTGTTTTTTCTTTTGAAAATTTTCGTCCACGATTTGTTTTTCGACGGTTTGATTTATGCTTTCGCGCTGATCGGGACTTTTGAAATGCTCCGTGCGATGAAGGAAAAGATTACGGGAGCGGAGAGAGTACTCGTGTTTGTTTTTGCCGTTCTCTGCATACCTGCCTGCGCGCTTTTCGAGCAGTTCTTTTCCTCGGGCGCTTTGGCCGCGGCGGCTTGCTTTTTCGTGCTTGCGGTCGCGCTCTTGTCTCTTCTCGTGGCTCGCCATGAGGAGACCTCTTTGGAAAGCATCGGCATATCCTTTCTTTCCGCCGTGTATCCCACGCTTTTTCTGGCGCTTCTCACGCTTGCGAATCATATAGAGAGGGCGGAATCTCTTTCGTCCTTTGCGCTGAATTCCGACCTCGCGATTTTGTTCGTGTTCGTCATCTCCCCGTTCGCGGACTCTTTGGCGTACGTGTTCGGCCGTTTTCTCAAAGGCAAATTCCCCAAAAAGATGGCGCCGACCGTAAGCCCGAATAAGACGGTAATCGGCGGAATCGGCGGACTGGTCGGCGGACTCGTGGGCGCCGCGATTTTGTATTTTTCCTATAACGCGGTCGCGGGGAGTTTTGAAAATATGGTGCTCTGGCTTCCCGTGTATCTCGGAATCGGCCTTTTGACGGCGGCGGCCACGGAATTCGGCGATCTCGTCGAAAGCTGTATCAAGAGAAAAGTGGACATCAAGGACATGGGCAAGCTCATGCCGGGCCACGGCGGAATCCTCGACCGAATAGACGGGACGCAGTTTGCGACGGTGGTCGTTTACCTTTGTTTCACAATCATACACGTAATCGCTTAAAATCATGAAAGACGCACAAAAGTACCTCTCTTTTTTCGGGACGGGTACTTTTTGTCGATAAAGGAGGCGCGGCATTGAAAAGCATTTCTCTGATCGGGAGTACGGGATCCATCGGCAGACAGACCTGTTCGGTCGTCAGGCGCCATAGGGAGGAATTCAGAATCGTCTCTCTCGTCGCCAATACTTCCGCGGAACTGTTTTTGCGGCAGGTAGAGGAGTTTCGTCCCGAGTTTGCCGCGTTGATAGACGAAGAGGCGGCTCGTTCCGTCCGCGGTAAAATCCCCGCGGGAACTCGTTTTTCGAGCGGAATAGACGGGGGCATGGAAGCGTTGACGTACGGCGATACGGCGGTGATCGCGGCGACGGGCTTCGTGGGGCTTAAATATACGCTGGAAGCGGCGCGGCTCAAAAAGAATATCGCGCTGGCGAATAAGGAAACGCTGGTCTGCGGGGGGGAGCTCGTCATGCGGGAAATTTCCCGCGCGGGCGTCGAGCTCATGCCCGTGGACAGCGAGCATTCGGCGCTTTGGCAGGCGCTGGGATTCAGGCTCGACGCACCCTTTCGCCGATTGATCATCACGGCGAGCGGCGGCCCCTTTTATTCTTATACGGAAGAACAGTTGAAGAAGGTGACTTTCCGCGACGCGCTGAAACACCCGACGTGGAACATGGGCGCAAAGATCACGGTCGACAGCGCCACGCTGCTCAATAAGGGCTTCGAGGTGATCGAAGCGAAATGGCTTTACGGCACGGAATTGAAGAAAATTCATACGCTCGTCCAGCCCGAGAGCATCATACATTCCATGGTGGAGTTCGACGACGGCGGAATTTTGGCGCAGCTGAGTTATCCCTCCATGGAGCTGCCCATTCAGCTTGCGCTGACATATCCGAAGCGCATGGACTGCGGATTGAAGCCCTTGGATTTTGAGTCGCTGGGCGCGCTTCGTTTCCTGCCGTTGGAACGAAAGCGGTTTCCGTGTTACGACCTGGCGCTTTCGGCGGCGGAGACCGGGGACAACTACCCTTGCGCGCTGAACGCGGCGGGCGAAATCGCGGTAGGCGCGTTTTTGAAAGAGCGGATATCTTTTCCCCTGATTGCGGAGACTATAAAAAGGACGCTCGAAAAAGTATCCCGTACCCGCATAAACGGGTATGAAGCGTTGGCGGAGACGGACGCGGCGGCAAGGAGATACGCCGCGGAATTTATCGCGGGGCTTCCCGCAAAGACGGAATAAAGAGGAGAATACATTTGTTCAATCAGTTGTTGAGTTTTTCGTCGACGATGAAGAGTATCGGCGGCGTAGTGCTTGCAATCGTCATCTTGCTCGTCATGGTGACGATACACGAATTCGGGCATTATATCGCGGGAAAACTCCTGCATTTCAAAATCGAAGAATTTTCGGTCGGCTTCGGGCCCGCGATTTTCAAAAAACGGAGTAAAAAGACGGGCGAGCTGTTCGCGCTGCGCGTAATCCCTCTCGGCGGCTATTGCGCCTTCGACGGGGAGGACGACACGGACGACGCGGACTCTCCCACGCCTCCGCCCGCGGAACCCTTTGAGGACATGTCCTCAAAATCCGTCTCCGAGCGCTCCGAATCCCCTTCGCCCGCGTCGGACGGCCGCTTTGCGGACGCTTCCGCGCCCCTCGGTCAATCGGCTTCCGCGGCTTCTTCTTCCGTCCCTTCCGCGACGGAAGATTCCCGCTCTTTGGATGCGGGTTCGGCTCCCGTATCGGACGGGCGTGCTACATCCGCGGATTTCCCGCCTTCGGCAAATTCGCCTTCGGCTTCCGCAGCCTCTTCCGCGGATTCCCCGTCTGCCCTTCGCCCCGAAAGCGCGGTTCCCGTCTCTCGCTCCTCCGAGGGCAAAAAGTTTAACGACCAGCCGCCTTGGAAACGCATAATCGTTCTGATAGCGGGCGCGACGATGAATTATTTTCTGGCGCTCGTGATTATCATTATTATGTTCACCTGCGTGGGGCAGCCGCAGTATGCAGTAATGCAGAAGCCCGACGACTCGGAACAGGCAACGTCGCAGACGGTTTCCGATTCGACGGATACGACGCGGCTGTTGCCGGGCGACGTCATCGTTTCGGTGGAAGGAAAGAGCATGTTCCTGCTCACCGACTATGTAGACGCCCTGCGCGGAAAGAAAGCGGGCGATACGGCGGAAATAGAGGTCGTCAGAAACGATAGGCCGATGACGCTCGAAGTCGTTCTTGCCAAGGACGCGAATTTCAAGAATATGTCGGACGTGTACGTTGTACTCGACGCGCTGGGAATTTACGGCCTCATGGGCACGCCGGTGAAACAGAGCTTTTTCGGAGCGGTGGGGGATTCGTTCGTCTATTCGGGCAAGCTCGGCGGTCTGGTGCTTCGTTCTCTCGGGGAACTGCTGACGGGTAAAATGGGGCTGGACAGTATGGGCGGTCCCGTGACGACGATTAAAGCGACTTCGGAAGCCGCACTCAGCGGAATATGGTCGTTTTTGAACATTTCGGGCTTTATCGGCGTGAATCTCGCGGTGTTCAATCTCTTGCCGATTCCCGCGCTGGACGGGTCGAAGGTCGTGTTCACGGTCATCGAGTGGATTCGGAAAAAGCCCATCAACCGCAAGGTCGAGGCGATGATTCACTTTATCGGAATCATTTTCCTGTTCGGTTTCGCCATTTTGGTGGATATTCTGCAACTGTTCGTATAAAATTTTTTATGCCTGTCAAGTAAAATTGCTTGACAGGTGAATTTTTTTCGGATATAATGATAGAGCGTCAGAAGGAACGGAGGCACGGAGGATGTCGGAAGAATTCGGGGGAAAGGATATGGAGACGGTGCGTCTGTTCGACGCATACGGAGCGTTGTTGACGGATCGTCAGAGGAAAATCGCGGAGCTTTATTATAATTACGATCTTTCGCTGGGCGAGATCGCGGAGGAGAACGGAGTTTCCAGGCAGAGCGTTTCGGATTGTCTCGGCAAGGTAGACCGCCGTTTGAAGGAGTACGAGAAAAAGCTGGGTTTCGTGTGTACGGCGAAGAGAGTTTCGGCGTGGGCGGAGCGGCTGAAAGCGGAGCGGCCCGAGCTTACGGATCGGGCGGAGGAGCTGGCGGAAATTCTGGAAAGGAGGGACGGATAAGCATGGCATTGTTTGCGTCGCTCTCGGAGCGATTGAACCATATATTTTCCAAACTGACCAAGCGGGGGAAGCTGACTGAGCTGGAAATCCGCACGGCGATGCGGGAAGTGCGCGTGGCGCTTTTGGAAGCGGACGTGAATTTGAAGGTAGCCAAGCAGTTTATCGCGGAGGTTTCGGAGAAAGCGGTGGGGCAGGAAATACTGTCCTCGCTCAATCCCGCGCAGCAGGTCATCAAGATCGTGAATGACGAGCTCATCGCGCTGATGGGTTCGAAGAATGCGAAAATCGAAGTGTCGCCCAAACTTCCGACGGTAATCATGATGTGCGGTTTGCAGGGTGCGGGGAAGACGACGCTGTGCGGCAAGCTGGCTCTGCTTTTGAAGAAGCAGGGGAAGCGTCCGCTTTTGGTGGCGGGAGACGTGTACCGTCCCGCGGCGATCGCGCAGTTGCAGGTCGTGGGCAGGAACGCGGGGGTAGAGGTGTTCGAGAAGGGAACGCAGAACCCCGTAAAGACGGCGGGACAGGCGATCGAATACGCGCGTTCGGGCGGTTACGATACGGTGATTCTGGATACGGCGGGGCGCTTGCAGATCGACGAAACGCTGATGCAGGAACTGGAAAATATCAAGAAGCAGGTAGACGTGACGGAGACGCTGCTGGTCGTGGACGCGATGACGGGACAGGAAGCTGTCAACGTGGCGGAGACGTTCAATGCACGGCTGGACGTCACGGGCGTGATTCTGACGAAGCTGGACGGGGATACGCGCGGCGGCGCGTGCCTTTCGATCAAGGCGGTGACGGGCAAGCCGATCAAGTTCATCGGCGTGGGCGAGAAACTGTCGGATTTGGAGCCGTTCTATCCCGAGCGCATGGCGTCCCGAATTCTGGGCATGGGCGACGTGCTGTCGCTGATCGAGAAAGCGCAGCAGGCGATCACGGAAGAGGACGCGAAGAAGATGCAGCAGAAGATGAAGGAGAACTCCTTCACGCTGAGCGACTATCTCGAACAGTTTGCGATGCTGAAAAAGATGGGGGGAGCGCAGGCGATGATGAGCATGCTGCCCGGAATGAATAAGCTGAAAGTGAACGAAAAGGACATCGACGAGAAGCGGATAGAGCATACGAAGGCGATGATATTGTCGATGACGCAGGCGGAGCGGGATAATCCGTCGATCATCGACAGCAAGAGGAAGCGGAGAATCGCGGCGGGGTCGGGCACGAGCGTGCAGGAAATCAACCAGCTTTTGAAGCAGTTCGACCAGACGAAGCAGCTCATGAAGCAATTAAAGGGTAACAAGGGCAAATTCAGAATGCCTTTTTGATACGAGAGAGACAAAAAAATTTTAACATACTTTTGGAGGTATAATCATGGTAAAAATGAGACTTTTCAGAATGGGCGACAAAAAGAACCCCATTTATCGCGTAGTGGTGGTGGACAGCCGTAAGGCGATGAGCGGCGAATATATCGACTGCGTGGGGCATTATCGTCCGACGTGCGAGCCGGTAGAGCTGACGATCGACGTGGAGAAGGCGAAGGATTGGCTGAAAAAGGGCGTACAGCCGACGGAGACGGTGAAGAACCTGCTCGTAAAGACAGGGGCGATGGAGAAGCCTGCGAAGTTGAGCCCTTCCAAGACGAAAGGGAAGAAGTCGAAGAAGTAATAGTCGCCTGCCCGTCTAAGAGAATACAGAGGAATCGGGAGGTAAAGAATGTTAGAATTAGTACAATATATCGTCAACCAATTTGCGGAGGATAAGGAGCACATAGAATACGCGGTCAACGAAAAGGAGCGCGTAATCGAAATCGTGGTGACGCTGCCTTCGTCGGATATGGGAAAAGTCATCGGCAAGCAGGGTAAAATCGCGAAGGCGCTGCGGACGATCGTCCGTGCGGCGACGCCGAGAAACAGTAAGCGTTACGTCGTGGAAATCAAGGAAAAGGGCGGGAACGCGGTAGACCGCGAACCGGAAGAAGCGACGGACGAAGAAGCCGAATAAGATTCGGAGCAAGAAAAAAGGCTTTCGTAGCGAAAGCCTTTTTTCGGCTATGACGAAACGGGGAGGCGAAGAATGGAAAGACTCATCATCGGAGAGGTTTTGAAGCCGCAGGGAATCCGCGGGGAGCTGAAAATCAAGACCTATACGGACGAACCGGATGACGTGAAGTCGTTCGGGCAGGTATATATCGAAGGGAAGCCGTATAAGATTTTGTCTTTTCGGGTAGGCGGAGACGGGTTTGCGTATTTGGGCTTGCGCGGAGTACCGGACCGGAACGCGGCGGAGCTCTTGCGCGGGAAAAAGCTGGAAGGAGACAGAGAGGACGCGCCCGAATTGGAAGAGGGGCGGTATTATATCGCGGATATTTTAGGTCTTTCGGTGGAGACGGAGAGCGGCGAAGTTCTGGGAACGGTGAAGGACGTGGCGCCGTTGTCGTCGGAGGTATACACGATAGAGCGGGAGGGGAAGGAGATACTTTTCCCCGCGGTGAAAGGAGTCGTGAAGCAGGTAGATTTGAAAAACGGCCGCATCATAGTGGACAAGAAGCGCTTCGACGAAGTAGCTGTTTTTTAGTAAAATCCCCCGTGCGGACTTCCGCACGGGGGATTAAGGCAGTTTTCTGCGCCGTTTATTTTCGGTTATCCCGTTTAAGGACTTTATCTTTCGATGACTGTTCCGTTTACAGGCTTCGTCCCGAAACGGCTGTCCCGTTACGGGTTCCGTCTCACAACGGCTTTCTCGTTCACGGGTTTCGCTCCGCAACGATTGTCCGTTTATGAGTTTCACCTCGCAACGGTTATCCCATTCACGGGTTCGCTTTGCAACGGTTATCCCATTCACGGGTTCGCTTTGCAACGGTTATCCCGTTCACGGGTTTCGTACCCGTCAGGATTTTCCGTTTGCGGTTCTCGTATCTGCGGCGGCGGTTTCCCCTTCTGCGGTTTCCCCGTCGCCCGCGTTCACCTTTATACCCGCGTCCGCCGCGCCTGCCGTTTTTGTCGTTTCCGTCTTGACGGTCGCATATTTTTTAGGCTTCATAAGCGCGCCGAGCTTGTCCAATACATTTGTTTTTGCGAGGACGTACATGGCGACGGCGGCGATGGCGCAGTCGGCGGGGAGATATACGCACTGATAGATAAAGGAATAGACGAATCCGCCGTTGGATACCGCCCAGTTCGGGAGTTCGACCCATACCTGGTCCATGGAGAAATAAATCATACCCGAGAAAAGGTGGAAAACGAAACGGACGACGTAGACGGCGACGGTGCCGAGGACGACGTTAAAAGTAGTCTTTTTAGTGAACTTTCCGGCAATCCCCATGAGCCCGATGGGTGCGAATGCGAGCAGGTAATCGAGGATAAACGTCAGGGGAGTGAGGATATAGGGGCCGGTGACGAAGTTAAATAACCCGAAGATGAGCCCCGTAAGCAAACCGTCGGCGAGTCCGTAAACGTAAGTGTAGATGAGTAAGGGAACGAAACTTGCGAGGGTAATGGAGCCGCCGTAAGTAACGGGGGAAACTTTGATTAAGGACAGAACGAAGGACAGACTGAGGGAGATGCCGGCGAAAGCGATGTGTTTGGCGTCGTACCGTTTTTTCCCCTTGATACAGATGACGGCGATGACTCCGAAGAGGACGACGATGGCGCCGACGGAAACCCATTTGACGATATTGGTGGTTTTCGCGCTGGCTTCCAAAAGAGCATTGAGAAACATAAAAAAAGACCTCCTTTTTTTTCTTAGACCCGCCGCTTGGTCGCGGCAGAAAAGAAAAAAGCCGCGCCCGAAAGCCGAAAGGGGAGAAAATCCCGAAACGGCGCGCGGGCGCGCAGAAGTTCTTTTTTACCTCGTTACCGATCATCTCGCTCAAGTATTACCTTGCCGATTCCATGGTATAATCTCAGCTTGTTAAAGCACCCACGACGGATAATTGAATTTTGTAATCAACATTATAGGACAAACGCGGAAAAAAGTCAATAAAAAAGGTAGAGATAAGGAGAAAAAAATAATGCGATACGATTTTTACGCATATCTTGACAGAATGAAATATATCAAGCGTTGGCAGCTGATGCGTTCGGAGCGGGAGGAAAACATTATGGAGCACTCCCAGAGCGTAGCGGTGATATCGCATGCGCTGGCGACGATCCGCAACAAAATTTACGGCGGAAGCGTAGACGTTGCGAAGACGGTGTTTTACGCGCTGTATCACGAGACGAGCGAAGTGATGACGGGCGATCTTCCGACGCCGGTGAAGTATTATAATCGCAGCATACAGGGGGCGTATAAGCAGTTGGAGCGTAGTGCCTGCGAAAAAGTAGCGGACATGCTGCCGAAGGAATTGAAGGAGGAGATATCGCCGTATGTTTTGGCGGACGAGGGGAGCGAGGAATATCGGCTGGTAAAAGCGGCCGACCGATTGGCGGCGTATATCAAATGTTTGGAGGAGCTGCGTTCGGGGAACGGCGAGTTTTCGCGGGCGAAAAAGAGTATCGAAGAAGATTTGCACGGTCGGAAAATGCCGGAAGTGGAGTATTTTTTCGAGCATTTTATTCCGTCGTTTTCGTTGACGTTGGACGAGCTGGAAGGATTTTAGCAAAAAATTCACGTAGTTTTCAAAAAATCTTAAAGCTATCAACGAAAAGACGGGTATAATAGAAGGTATAAATCGAAAGCATCAAAAAAGGAGTTGCGGGGGGAAATCCTCCTGCATGAGTCCGGGGAGGCAAACGGATATGAAAAAAATCTGGACGGCAGCGGTAGCGCTCGGCTACACTGCGGTGATGGCGGTGAGTTTTTCCGCCTGTGATTTTTCGGCATTCGGTTCAAAATCCGCGTATGAGATAGCCGTAGAAAACGGATTTACGGGAACGGAGGCCGATTGGCTGAAAAGTTTGCAAGGCGCGGACGGCAGCGACGGAGCTGACCTCGATATAGAAGAAGTATATGCGGCGGCGGTCGAGAACGGTTATGAGGGAAGTTTTCTGGAATTTTTGAAAGAATATCTTTCAGCGGACGTGAGTGAGAATAACGATACGGACGCGATCGCGCATAACATGATGTCTGTCGTGAGCGTATATTCAGGGTTCAGAGAGACGAAGAAGACGGCGAGTTGGCCATTTGGCGGAACGGTGACGACGACTTCTCTCGTTTGTGCGGCAGGCAGCGGCGTCATTTACGATTTGAATAAAGAAGCGGGAAACGCCTATGTGATCACGAATTTCCACGTCATTTACGATGCGGAGAGCGATAACGGAATAGCGGATTATATTTATCTTTCGCTGTACGGCGGAATCACGAATATAAATACTTCAACGGGCGAGAATACGGACGGACTTGCGATACCTGCGACATATGTAGGAGGAGCCGCCGATTATGATATTGCGGTTTTGAAGGTACAGGGAAGTGAAATTCTTCGAGAGAGCTCGGCGGAGGAAGCGGAGATCGGTTCTTCAGAGGAGATAACGACGGGGGAGAAGGTTTTTGCGATAGGAAACCCGGAAGGAGACGGAATTTCCGTTACGGAGGGTGTTATTTCGGTAGATTCGGAATATATTCAGTTGGAATCGACGATAAATCCGGGGACGGCGGTCAGTATGCGCGTCATGCGGACGGATGCGGCAATCAATCCCGGGAATTCGGGAGGCGGATTGTTCGATTCGCAGGGAAAGCTCGTCGGTATCACAAACGCGAAGCTCGGCGATTCGTTTGTGTATGGAGAAACGAGTCAGGTAGAAGGAATTCATAGTGTAGATAATATGGGATATGCGCTTCCGATCACGCAAGTGATGTATGTTGTGGACAATATCATGGACAACGGCGGTTCGGTGAAGCGGGCGACGCTGGGCGTCACGGTACAGACCGTGGAATCCAAATCGATTTTGGAAAACGGGAAGGCGGTGATCGTGGAGACCGTTTCGGTAGCAGACATAACCAAAGGCAGCGCGGGGGACGGAATATTCGAGACGGGAGACATTCTCAAATCGATTATAGTAGGAAATACAAAAACGGAAATCCGGCGCAGGTATCAGGTTATCGACTTGTTGCTTTGCGTGCGGAAAGGCGATACCGTCAAAGTGACGGTAGAGCGCGACGGAAAAGCGACGGGACTTTCCATTACCTTCGATAAGGACGAATATTTCACCGCCGTTTCCTGACACTTAATATAGACCACACAAAATTTCTCTTTATATTTTTTTCATTATTTTCTCTCTTATATTTTTATGGAAAGGCGCGTCCACGGTTCCCGTGAGCGCGCCTTTTCCTGCGTTTTCCGCCTCCTTTCTGTCGTTTTTACTACTTTTTTCTTAACCTCCCGTTCCTGTCCGTTTTTCGTCAATCTTCTTTATCCTTCTTTTCCTCTTACCGCAATTCTGTTTTTTCCATTCCTCTCATATTCCCGTCGGTTTTTTCCTATGTCCCCGTTCGCCGTTTTGCTGCTTCGTTCTTCCGTGGTCGTCTTTCTGCCGCATCGATCGATTCCCGCACGCCTTCTTTCTCCGTTCGTCCTCCTGTCGCTTCGTTCTTTCCGTCCCGTCTTTTTCTCCTCCCCCTGTCAATTTTGTCTCTGTGCCGTCCCGCCGTGCCGTGTGTCGTTTTTTTCTTTCCCGCCCGCGCTTGACTTTTCGGGCAAACAGGAGTATACTGATAGGGTATATAAAAATGCGCCTTCGGGGGCAAAAAGGACGGTCGGTCATGAAAGCGGAAGAATTTCTTTCTTCTTTGTCGGAGATTTCCGAGAAGAACGTTTATCGGTTTGAGCAAATCCGCGCCTGCATACCTCTGGGGCGCGACGATGCGGGGAATATCGCGGTAGCGCATCGCGAGGAGAACGCGGAACGGTATCATCACGTCTGCGTGACGGGCGCGGGGCGGAGCGAATTTATCCGTCGCCTCGTGGTTACGCTGTCGTGCCTTTACGACCGTTCGGAGGCGATGTTTCTGATCCTTTCGCCGTATGCTGAATACAGTGAGCTTTTGCGGCTGAGAGCGGCGGACGTGACGGTGCCGTTCATCAACAATTATGCGGATTATCTTTCGGCGCTGGATACTGTGCGGGAGCTGGTGCGCATGCGTTCTCTGAACGTGGGTTATCCCCGCCTTTTCGTGGTGATGGACGGTTTAGAGGAGCTTCCCGACGTGAAGCGGGACGGAATGCTCGACCCCTATCGCCTGTGCTTTGAAGCGGTGGGAGCGGGGCGCGTGGAGATCATCACGGGGGCAGACCTGTTAAAGAGTATTTTCAGCGGTTATCCCGGCGCGTTTGTGGGAATAGGAAACTGTCTCGTGACGCCGAAGGGGGAGGGGAAAGCGGACGTGACCTACGTGAACGCGGATTCTTCCCTCACGCTTCCGAAGGAGATCCGTTATCCCGATACACCCTCTTTGACGCAGTCGATAGATTTTTTTAATTCGTTATGACGGAAAATTTTTGTCTTTCTTGTATTACGCAGCCGCTTCTCGACTGGTACCGCGAAAATAAGCGGATTTTGCCTTGGCGGGAAGGAGTGACGCCCTATCGGGTATGGGTGTCTGAGATCATGCTCCAACAGACGCGCGTCGAAGCGGTGAAGGAATATTATGTTCGCTTTCTCAAAGAATTGCCCACGGTAGAAGCGCTGGCGGACTGCGAGGAAGGGAAGCTCATGAAACTTTGGGAGGGGCTGGGTTATTACAGTCGGGTTCGGAACATGCAGAAAGCGGCAAGAGTTCTGGTGCGGGATTACGGCGGCCGCTTTCCCGATACGGAGCGGGAGATCAGAGCCCTGCCGGGAATAGGCGATTACACGGCGGGAGCGGTGCTTTCCATCGCATACGGAAAGCCTGTTCCGGCGATCGACGGAAACGTGCTTCGGGTGCTGTCGAGAGTCCTCGAAAATCCGACAGAGATTTCGGATTTATCCTATCGCGCGTTTTTGCGCGAAGAGCTGAAAAAGGCATATCCGAAGGAAGGCGCCGACTGTTCGGACTTTACGCAGAGCTTAATGGAGCTGGGCGCGCTGATTTGTACGCCCCGTTCCCCGAAATGCGCGGAATGTCCGTTGCGGGAGCTTTGCGGGGCGGAGAAGCACGGCTCTCAGGGGAAGTATCCCGTTTTGCCGAAAAAGAAGGAAAAGCGCTCGGAAAAAGTATACGTGTTCGTCATCGAAACGGCGTCGGGCATCGCCGTCAGGCGCCGCGAAGAAGGGGTATTGAAGGGTATGAACGAGTTCCCTTCGCACATCGCGGAGGAAGGGACGCCGCCCGAAGAGATTTTGGAGAGCTGGGGTGTCTCCTCGTTCCGAATCGTCAGAAGCAAAAACTATACGCATGTTTTCACGCATATCCGCTGGGATATGACGTGCTTTTATGTACGGGCCGAAAAATCTCCCTTTCCCGCATATTCGGAAGAAGCGCTGGAAAAGGAAGTCTCTCTGCCTACGGCGTTCCGTCAGTGCGCGGAAATCCGTTATTTGCTCGCGTAAAATCCGCTGATTGCGTTTGTGCCGCTTTCGGTATCGCCCATATACCGCATAGTCCGTATTTTTACGCTGTATTCGGTATCGCCCATATACCGCATAGTCCGTATTTTTACGTCGTCCTCAGTATCGCCCATACGCCACACGGTTCATATTTTTACGTCGCCCTCAGTATTGCTCATACGCCGCGCGGCCCCTACTTTTGCGCCGTCTGCGGCGTTTACATCTCATGCCGTTCACGGAGGCAACATGAAGAAGTATAAACTCAATTTTGAAATGGTTCCCGAGGAATGTTGGTGTTCCAATCTGCGCAGCGTGCTTACGCGGGGGCAGTGGGACGCGGTGCGGTTCGACGCCTATTCCCGCGCGGGCGGGAAGTGCATGATTTGCGGCGCGAGGAGTTCTCGCCTCGAAGCCCATGAACAGTGGAGCTATGACGATAAAAAGAGATTGCAGAAATTGGAAACGGTAATCGCCGTATGCCGCCGCTGCCACGAAGTCATTCATATCGGGCGCACGTTTTTGGTGGGACGCGGCGCGGAGGCGGAGGAGCATTTTTGCAAGGTCAACGGCTGTACGCAGTCGGAATTTCACGCGGCGCTTGCGGAAGCGAACCGTGTATATCTCGAACGGAATAAAACGGAGGGGTGGACGACGGATTTGACGTGGCTGAAAGATCGTTTCGGTTTTACGCCGTCGTTCGGCGGGATTTTGCGTGAAAAATGATGTGTTTTGTCATTCGCGGAAAAAACGGTACATAAATCGACAAAAAAAATTCTTACAAATGCACATTTTATATTGAAATCTTTGAAAATATATGATATAATAAACGGGAATAGACGGGATATTGACGAATAAGAATTTTTCGGGAGGGCAAGGAAATGAAAGTGATTTTGGTCAACGGCAGCCCGCACGAGCACGGTTGTACGTATACGGCGCTTCGGGAAGCGGAAAAAGCGCTGAACGCGGACGGAATCGATACGGAAATTTTTTGGTTGGGCAAGAAACCCGTTTCGGGTTGTATTGCATGCGGAGCCTGCCGAAAACTCGGAAAGTGCTTTATGGAGGACGCGGTAAACGAATTTACGGCGTTGGCAAAAGAGGCGGACGGATTTATTTTCGGTTCGCCGGTGCATTATGCCTCGGCGGGCGGAGCGATCACCTCGTTTATGGACAGGGCGTTTTACAGCGGAGGAGCGGCGCTTCGGTATAAGCCCGCGGCGGCGGTGGCGAGCTGTCGTCGGGCAGGCGGAACGGCGACGCTGGACATGCTGAATAAATATTTTACCATCAGCTGCATGCCGGTGGTTTCGTCGTCGTATTGGAACGAAATTCACGGAAACACGGCGGAGGAAGCGTCGAAGGACGCGGAGGGCTTGCAGACGATGCGGACGCTGGGGCATAACATGGCTTGGCTGTTGAAGTGTATCGAAGCGGGCAGAGGCGCGGGCATAGAGCCGACGAAAGAGAAAAAAGTATATACGAATTTTATCCGCTGAGAGCGGGAAGGACGATATTTATGGGATATATCATCGGGATAGATTTAGGCGGCATGAGCGCGAAGGCGGCGATTTTTGATGGAGAAGGGAGGATTCTCGCAAAGTCGAATATCGCGACGAACTCGGCGGACGGATTTGACGGGACGGCGAAAAAGCTGGACGGAGTAGCGCGGGCGGTCGCTCGGGAAGCGAAGATAGAATTTTCGGAGGTGGAAGCGATCGGAATCGCGTCTCCGGGAGTCGTGAACAGTAAGACGGGCGTCGTTTTGAAGTGGGGAAATTACGGCTGGCTGAACGCACCTTTGGGCGAGACGGTCGAAAAGCTGACGGGTAAAAAGGTATACGTGGCGAACGACGCGAACGCGGCGGCGCTGGGCGAGGCGAAGTTCGGTGCTAGCTCGGTATACGAAAGCAGTATTTTCATTACGCTGGGGACGGGCGTCGGCGGCGGAATCATCGTAGACGGAAAGATGCTGGAAGGCTACATGAGCGCGGGCGCGGAAATCGGGCACATGATTTTGCGGGAAGGCGGAGCGCTCTGCGGGTGCGGCCGTCACGGCTGTTTCGAATGTTATGCTTCGGCGACGGCGCTCATTCGCCAGACGAAGCGGAAAATGGAAGAGAACATGGACAGCGCGATGTGGGAAGTGGCGAAAGGTAGCCTGGATAACGTGGACGGAAGGACGGCGTTTGAAGCGGCGAAGAAAGGGGACAGAGACGCGCAGGCGGTCGTGGATAAATACATCGGATATTTGTCGGAGGGGATTGCCGACCTCGTGAATATTCTGCGCCCCGAAGCGATCGTACTCGGCGGCGGAGTGGCGAACGAAGGAGAAGCTCTGTTTGCGCCTTTGAGGAAGGCGGTGGACGAAAGGAGCTATCTTCCTTCGTCGGTAGTTCCGTTGAAGATTGTAGGCGCAAAGCTGGGCAACAGCGCGGGGATTTACGGAGCATATTCGCTGGCAAAGGCGAATTTGGCGTAACGCGTCCTCTGCGCAATCTTTTATAGGCGTTTTTCCGCGCGGTGTTTTTGTACGGTTTCCCCGTGCAATGTTCCCGCGCGGTTTTTCTGTACGGCAATGTTCCCGCGGTGTTTTCGTGTCGCCTTGCGCCGTAGTCGCGTCACTTTGCATCGTTGTTGCATCATCTCGTGCCGTAGTCGTTTCACTTCTGTATCGTAGTCGTGTCACCTCGTGTTGTAGTCGCGTTGCCTTGCGCCGTAGTCGCGTCACCTCGTGCCGTAGTCGTTTCACCTCGTGTTGTAGTCGCGTCGCCTTGCGCCGTTGTCGCGTTGCCTTGCGCCGTAGTCGCGTCACCTCGTGCCGTTGTCATGTCACCTCGTGTTGTACATGTCACCTCGCGTCGCTGTGTTTTTTTGCGTGTCGCGGCCGCATTGTTTTTGCGACGACTTTAATCGGTATCGTCGGAGGTATGAATCATGTTTGAAGAGTTCACGAAAAGAAAGAAGCCGATTCCCGAAAAATTGACGGCTTACGGATTTGAAAAGGAGGGAAATATGTTCCGATATTCCCGCGAAATTCGGGACGGGGAATTTACGCTCAAATTGGAAATCGGGAAAGACGGTGCAATCGGCACGGAACTGATCGAAAAAGAGACGGGCGAAGAATACGTGCTTTATAAGACGAATGCTTCGGGCGCATACGTGGGCGGAATCAGGGCGGCAATCGGTGAGGTCGTCGGCGATGTGACCGGAAAGTGTTACGAAACGTCGGTTTTCAGGACAGAGCAAGCGCAGATGCTGAGGGAATTTGTACGGGAGACTTATGGGGACGAGCTTGAATTTCTCTGGACGCAGTTTCCCGACAATGCCGTTTGGCGCAGAAAGGACAATCGGAAATGGTACGGTGCGATTTTGACCGTGGAGGGCAGGAAGCTGGGGCTCGAATCGGAAAGAATCGAGGAGATTGTAGATCTTCGGATGGATCCGAAGGAAGCGGAAGAAATTCTTTCGCGGGCGAATTATTATCCTGGCTGGCACATGAATAAAAAGAGCTGGTACACATTGATTTTGGACGGAAGTATTTCGGACGGCGAATTGAAGGAGCGCCTTAGGGAAAGTTATCGCTTGGCGGGGAAATAAACGGCGGAATTTTCGGTTAAGATTGTGAAAAAATGTGACGGGCGTCGGGAAATTTCCGCTTGCCCGTTGATTTTTTTTGTAAAATCGGTTATAATATCCGAAAAGGAAGATTGAAAGGAGGCAGAAGAATGAGAAAGAAAATTGTGGCCGTAATCGGCAATAAGAAGATAGAGCCGGACGGAATCCGTTATCGTCTGGCGTATGAAACGGGAAAACTTTTGGTGGACAACGGCTATCGTGTGCAGTCGGGCGGACTGGGCGGAGTGATGGAAGCGGTCTTTGCGGGGGCGCATGCTTCAAAGAATTATCGTGAGGGAGACACGATCGCGCTGGTGCCCTCTTTCGACGCGACGACGGCGAACGTCTATGCGGACATCGTCATACCGACGGGGCTGGACATGATGAGGAATGCGCTGGTAGCGAACGCGGACGCCGTGATCGGCGTGGGCGGCGGAGCGGGAACGATGTGCGAATACGCATTCGCATGGTCGTTGAAGCGCCTGATCATCGCCTATCGTACTTCGGGCGGTTGGAGTTCAAAATTGGCGGGTACGAGATTGGACGACGCGGTGCGCTATGAAAATATTCCCGAAGATAAAATATACGGTGCATCGACGCCGAAAAGCGCCATGGAAATACTGAACGAAAAAATCGGGCTCTATACCGCTTACCATAAGGGAATCCGTTGATTTGAAAACGCATCGGAAAAATTGAAAAAATCGCATTTTTCGCACTTTTTGAAAAAAACGGAAATCGAAGTGCGCTCAATCCCTTTTGCCAAAAGGGATTGAGCGCAGAAAAGCATGCGCGGAAAAAGGTTTGAGCAAAGCGGAATAACGGAGGTTAAAGGAAAAAAGATGATGATATCCACGAAGGGCAGGTATGCGTTGAGAGTGATGGCAGATTTGGCGGAGCACGGCCCCGAGTACGTTTCTCTCTCGGACGTTTCTGCGCGCCAGGCCGTTTCCTTAAAGTATTTGGAGGCAATCATCGCGGCGCTTTCCCGTGCGGATTTTGTGGAGAGCCGCCGCGGGAAAACGGGCGGTTATCGGCTGAAAAAGCCCGTGAGCGCATACACGGTAGGGGGGATATTGAGGGCAGCGGAGGGGAATTTTACGCCGGTTTCCTGTTCGGGCTTATTGACCCCTTCCTCCTGTTCCCGCGCTCCCTCTTGTCCCACTTTTCCCCTTTGGAAAGAGCTGGAAAGGCGTGTGGACGAATATCTCGAAAGCGTTACGCTCGCCGACCTCCTTGAAGGAAACGTGAAAAAAATATAAAATTTTTCTTTTGTCTTTTATTCCTATTGACAAAGTAGGAATTATGTGATATAATGCAGGTACAAAAAGAAACGGAAATATTCGTTTGTTCGGGAGGGTAACGTTCATTTTTTCGGAGAATAAAACGAGAAAAACATAAATCCTTATCAATTCGGATAAAAAACGAAAAAAAGAAAACTTGTCATCGGATAAAAAATGAAAAATATAAATACTTGTCAATTCGGATGAGAAAACGGGACAAACGTAAATATCCGTCAGGATAGGCGATAAAGGAGTCAGACGTATGGAAAAGAGAATAATATACGCAGATAATGCGGCTACGACGAAATTGAGCGGGACGGCGTTGGAAGCGATGATGCCGTATCTGAAAGAGGAGTACGGAAATCCCTCTTCTCTGTATGCTTTCGGGCAGAAGGCAAAGGAAGGATTGGAGAGCGCTCGTTTAGAGGTGGCGAAGGCCATCGGCTGTGAGCCGAGAGAAATTTATTTTACTTCGGGCGGGAGTGAATCGGACAATCAGGCTTTGACGTCGCTGGCGGCTTCGGGGGCGAAAAAGGGAAAGAAACATATTATTTCTTCGGCCTTTGAACATCACGCCGTTTTGCATACCTTGAAGCGGTTGAAGAGGGAAGGATTCGAGGTTACTCTTCTGCCCGTGCATGAGGACGGATTGGTTCGGGTTGCGGAATTGGAAGAGGCAATTCGACCCGATACGGCTTTTGTCACGATCATGTATGCGAATAACGAAATCGGAACAATTCAGCCGATCAAAGAAATCGGAAGAATTTGCCGTGCGCACGGCGTTCCTTTTCACACGGACGCGGTGCAGGCGGTCGGGCATCTCCCCATAGACGTCGCTGCGGAGAATATAGATATGCTCTCCCTTTCGGCCCATAAATTTCACGGACCGAAGGGAACGGGAGCGCTGTACTGCCGCAAGACGCTTCCCCTGCTTCCCTTTATCGAGGGAGGCGCTCAGGAAAGAAGCAAACGCGCGGGTACGGAAAATATGGCGGGAATCGCGGGTATGGCCGCGGCGTTAAAGGAATCTCTCGAAAACCTCGGTGAAAAGCAGAAACGCATTCGGACGCTTCGCGATAAACTGATAGCGGGATTAAAGACTATTCCCCATTCCCGTCTGAACGGAGATTCAACGCAAAGACTGCCCGGAAACGTGAATATGTGCTTCGAGGGCATAGAGGGGGAATCCCTTCTGCTGTTTCTCGACGACGAAGGGATTATGGCCAGTTCCGGAAGCGCATGCACGTCCGGTTCGCTCGATCCCAGCCACGTCCTTTTGGCGATCGGAGTGCCGCACGAGGTGGCGCACGGTTCGCTGCGTTTGACGCTCTCCGAAGAGATTTCGGCGGAGGACGTCGATTATATGGTGCGGAAGGTGAGCGAAGTCGTCGGGCGCCTGCGGGATATGTCGCCCGTATGGCGGGATTTACAGGAAGGAAAAAGGGAATACGTCATTCGTTGAGACAAAAACTTCAAACGAGGCGGCCGAACGCTTCGGCAGCAGAAAAAAGTTTCTTCTGCAACGGAGTGAGTACGCCGAACACAGAAAGAAAACTCCGTCGCAAGCGGAAAAATTCGGGAGAGATAACACAGGAGGACGAAAAACATGTTATACAGCGAAAAGGTAATGGATCATTTCAGAAATCCCCGAAACGTAGGGGTGATAGAAAATGCGGACGGCGTGGGTGAGGTCGGCAATACCGTCTGCGGAGACATCATGAAAATTTATCTCAAAATAAAAGACGGAATCATCGAGGACGTCAAGTTCAATACGTTCGGGTGCGGCAGCGCAATCGCTTCCAGCTCCATGGCGACGGAAATGATTAAAGGGAAACCCGTGAGCGAAGCTCTGGAACTGACGAATAAGGCCGTGGCGGAGGCGCTCGACGGACTGCCCGCGCATAAACTGCATTGTTCCGTTCTGGCGGAACAGGCGGTCAAAAAGGCCGTCAAGGATTATTACGACAAAAACGGGATTGCGTACGATCCCGAACTTTTTAAGGAAGAAGAAGTACATTGCCACTGACGGGGCGGAAAGTGCAGCTTTTTCGATAAATCAAGGCTTCGCGCGTTTCTCCGTCGAGCGAGCAAACGCGCCATGCCGACAAAAATGCCGCGGTTCGTTATGAATGCGCGGTATTTCCCTATTTTACCGAACAGGAGACGAAAAATGACGACGGAACAAAAAACGCACGGTAAAGCGATATTTTGGGATTTTCACGGCACCCTTGCGCTCCCTCGGCACATGTGGAGCGAGAGCGTATTCGGCGCGGCTGAGGAGGCTTCCGCTTCTTTGCTCGATTTTTCATTGGAGGACGTAAAGCCGTATACACAGGCGAAGTGGTATCCCTGGGACAGGTATGATGAGGACTTTTCCGCATTGACGGGCGAAAAATGGTGGGCGTTCATGTATGCCGAACTGGAAAGAATTTACGGGCGTTTGGGGCTCGATTCCGAAACGGCCAAAACGGCGGCGCGGGGCGCGAGAAAGAGACTTTCCGACCCGAAAAGGTATGCCCTGTATCCCGATGCGGAGGAAACTTTACGAAAGTGCTTAAAGGCAGGGTGGAAAAATATTCTGTTATCCAATCATATTCCCGAATTGTCCGATATTGTCAGGGCGCTCGGCATCGAAAAATTGTTTTCGGCCGAGATCGTTTCTTCCCTGGTCGGCTACGACAAACCGCGTCGGGAGATCTTTGAAATCGCGAAGCGAGCGGTCGGCAGTCCTGAAATGTGCGTCATGGTCGGCGATAATCCTCTTTCCGATATTGCGGGCGGGAAAGCCGCGCAGATGTTCACAATTCTTGTGCATAACCCGATTTTGAGGAATCATACGGAGCCCGATTTTTGCGCAGAGACTTTGACGGAAATTCCCGAAATTTTACAAAAAATTACCGAAAAAACTTAAAAACAGCTCTTTTCAACGGACAGTTGAGGGGAAATCCTGTGGAAAACCCGAAGTTCAACGAACGCTTTATTGTATTTCGGGAACAGAGGTGGTATAATTCAGACATAAAAATTCCCCGCGGGAGCGGGAAAGGAGTGTTTTATGTTTGATGCGGATTTCGAGCCTGTACGGACGATGCAGAGCGCTTGGGAGAAAGTGCATGCTTTACGGCGGCGGGCTCAGGAAGAAGAGGTTCGGTTCTGTCTTTATGAAAGACACGAAGAAGCCGAAAGAACGGGAGAAAAGCAAAAGAAAAAATTATCGGGAGTACGGAAAAATATCGGGCGGAAAAAAGAGGTTGAACCGCGGGAAAGAGATCGGAAAGATGAAAGGTCGGCGGATATACGGAAATATATCGCGCGGGATAGTCGGCCGAACGGAAAAGACGGCGAAGTAGCCGCAACGCTTTTTGAAAGTGCCAAATAAAAAGGAGAAAGAAACATGTTTGATATGCAAAAAATCGGAAAAAAAATATCCTCTTTGAGAAAGGAAAAGGGATTGACGCAAATGGAACTGGCCGACAGAATGAACATTTCCTATCAGGCCGTCAGCAATTGGGAACGTGGCAACACCATGCCCGACATTTCCAAATTACCCGAGCTTGCGGAAATTTTCGGCGTAAGCATAGAGGAATTGCTCTGTGACGAGCGCAAGGGGAAATTGGTGGAGGAGATTTCGGAAGACAAAGTTCCGACGGCCGTCACCGCGGAGGAACTTTCCGAGCTGGCTCCCATTCTGACGCAGGAACAATTCAAAAAAACGTATAGGGAAAATAAAAACCAAAAGGCGGACAGAAAGGCGCTGGCGCTTCTCGCTCCCTTTATGGACGAGGAGGATCTGGCGGAATGCGCAAGGAAAATGTTCGAGGAAAACGGAAATCTCAAAGGCCTCGAAGAAATCGCTCCGTTCATGGACGAGAAGGACTTGGGACAAATCGCCGAAGAGTTCTTGGAAAAGAAGGGCGGAGAACTGAAAGAACTCGCGGCGCTCGCTCCCTTTATGGATGAGGAGAAAATAGAAAAAATCGCAAAGAATTTTGTCGAAGAGAAGAACGGAGACGCAAAAGAACTCGCGCCTCTCGCTCCGTTCATGGACGACGCGGCTTTAAGCGAAATCGCGAAAATTATCGTCGAGCGCGGCGGCGGTCCCGAACAGCTCGTCGTGCTCGCTCCGTTCATGGATGAGGAAGCGTTGGGACATGCCGCGGCAGAGTATCTCAAACGAGAGGGAAACGTTTCGTCGCTTACAGCCCTCGCGCCGTTTTTGGAAAGTTCTTTTCTCAAAGAGCTGCTTTTCAAACGACAGAAATAAAAAATGTCCGAACTTCGCCTGAGCCGAAGTTCGGACATCGTTTTTATGCCTGTATTTCAGATAAAGGGATGCTCCGCCTTGATGACGGCGTAACAGTCGGGATTTTTTTCGGAAATGCGCTCCGCCACTCTTTTCGCCGCTTCCTCCGTCGGCATTTTTGAGTCGGAGGGGACTTGAAGATCAAAAATCATATTCACGTGCTTGCCGCCGCTCGTCATTCGGAAATCGTGGATCGTAAAGGCGGGATCGATTTCCGCCGCGCTCTCTTCCGCGAGCTTTTTCATCTCCTGTACGCGGGCGTCGTTCATTTCGATGGGATCGAGATGTATCGTCACGATGCAGCCGAATTTTTCGTTCATGTCCCTTTCCACGCAGTCGATCACGTCGTGCGCGTAATTGATGTCGCTGTCGGCGGGAACTTCCGCATGAAAAGAAATGAATTTGCGGCCGGGGCCGTAGTCGTGAACAATGAGGTCGTGGATTCCCGCAACTTCCGGGTATCCCTTGACGAAATTTCTGATCTCTTCGATAAATTCCGGTTTCGGGGGAGTCCCTAACAGCAGGTCGATCGTCTCCTTCGCCGCCTTGAAGCCCGTAAAGAGAATAAACGAGGCGACGAGGATTCCCGCCCAGCCGTCGATGGCGAGCCCCGTAAACTTCGAGACGAGCGCGGAAATGAGCACGAGCGCGGTCGCCGCCGTGTCGGACAGGCTGTCGAACGCCGAGGCTCGGATTGCGGAAGAGTCGATAAGTTTGCCGATTTTTCGGTAAAAGAAAAAAAGCCAGAGTTTTATGAGTATCGCCGCGCTCAGCAGGGCATAGGTCAGCACCGAAACGGAGGGGAGGGAGGGCGAAAGAATTTTTTCAAAGGAAGATTTGAAGAGCTCCGCTCCGACGAGAATAATGAGGAGATCCACGATAAAGCCCGCGATATATTCCAATCGCCCGTGGCCGAGCGGATGACCTTTATCCACCGGTTTTAATGCCAGACGAAAGCCGATGAGCGTGACCACCGCGGAGCCCGCGTCGGACATATTATTGAACGCATCGGCGACGACGGCTACCGAGGCTGCAAGAAGTCCCGCCGTCAGCTTTCCCGCAAACAGCAAAAGGTTGAGGACGATCCCCGTAAAGGCCGCCAAAGAGGCATACCGACCCCGTACGGCGGGGTCGGTGACGTCGGCGTTGTTTTTTACAAACAATTTAATCAGAAATTTTGTCATTGGTTTTCCCTCTCGGACGGGTTTACTTCCATTATATGCCCGTCGGGGAATTTTGTCAAACGAAATGCGGAAAGTAATCCGCAAAAAGCGTTATCGTTCCGTCGGCCTTGTCCGCCCGATCGGATAATATCCGTCGGCGTTCGACTTGAATAATATTTTATGGCACCGTTCGATTGAGGAACATGCGATGACGCCGTGTGACTTAGGTTATCGTTCGGTGACGTCGTCCGAGTCGGCTGACTTTGCCGCTTCTTCGCGCTTTTTCTTCGCCTGTGCCGCTTTCGCCGTGAAAAAGTTGACCAGATAGACGATTCCGATGATGATTGCGATGACGACGAAAATGGCGAGGAGACCCTGCCAGAGAATCGTCAGGGCGATTTTGAGGTTTTCCCAATTTCCGGGAGTCAGTTTGGACGCTAAAAGAAAATCGAACATATACCTTTCCTCCTTAGATGAGGGCCTGAACGAGGCCGATGATGAGACCGCCGATCGTGGCGGAAGCGATTTGACCGGAAACGTTGGCGCCTACGGCGTGCATGAGAAGATGATTGGAAGGGTCTTCCTGAATTCCCATTTTTTCGATGACTCGGGCAGACATGGGGAATGCCGAGATACCTGCCGCGCCCACCATGGGATTGATTTTATTTTTCGAGAAGAGGTTCATGACCTTCGCGCACATGACGCCGCCGACCGTATCGAATACGAACGCGAACAGCCCGAGCGCCATGATCATCAGCGTTTCCCACTGCACGAACTGATCCGCCTGCATTTGGAACGCGATCGTGATTCCGAGAAGGAGCGTGATGATGTTGGAAAAGGCGTTCTGGGCGGTGTCGGACAGGGAACCGAGCACGCCGCATTCGCGGATGAGGTTGCCGAACATCAGCATGCCCACGAGGGAGAGCGACGAAGGAGCGATAAGTCCCGCTACGACCGTAACGATGACGGGGAACAAAATTCTCGTCAGCTTATTGACCTGCCGTGCGTTATAGTGCATTTTGATACGGCGTTCCTTCTTCGTCGTACACAATTTCACCACGGTGGGCTGCACGATGGGAACGAGCGCCATATACGAATACGCCACGACCATGATCGGACCGATATAATCGGAAGCAAGTTTCATCGCAACGAGAATCGCCGTCGGGCCGTCCGCCGCGCCGATGATTGCGATGGACGCCGCGTTTGCGGGCGAAAATCCGATGAGCGTCGCCAAAATGAGCGTAATGAAAATACCGAATTGAGCAGCTCCGCCCAAAATGAACATCTTCGGATTCGCAAGCAGCGGGCCGAAATCGATCATGGCGCCGATGCCGATGAATAAAAGTATGGGCATGGCTTCGCTCGCTTCGATTCCTACCTCGAACAGGGACTGAATGATTCCTCCCTCCCCGATGACCGCAGAATTCGGTATGTTCACGAGGATCGCTCCGAACCCCATGGGCAGGAGTAACGCGGGTTCCATTCCCTTTTTGATCGCCAAAAAGATGAGTATCCCGCCGATAATCCACATCACTACCTGCTGCCATTGTACCTGGGCGATGGTGTCGATGAGAAATTGCATAAAATACCTCCGAATTACAAAAAAACGCAACGTAAATTTCTCCCCGAATACGAGGAAAAATTTACGCTGCGGTCTCGCCGTTTAAGATGAATCCAAATCCGCCCGTCGGCAGATCGTGCTATTGATATTCATCGGACGCGCCTTCTTCTTTTGTCGCGCGCCCCATCTACTCCCCGAAGCGAATACGTCTTTCGCGCGGATTTGCCTAGGATAACCTTAACATAATCCGTATGACTTTTTCATTATATAGGAAACGCGCGCGAATGTCAAGAGAAAATTACAAAAAAATTTTTCGGGGTAAAAATTCGTTTGACATTCGCGCCTGCCTTTGCTAAAATAATACAAAACGAAAAGGAAGGAAAACGTGCGCCGTCTTTCAGCGCGGCGGAAAAACGCTTTATGTATGTCCGATATTTTTCTGAAAACGACAGAGAAACTTTTTTGAAACTCTGTGAGGAGTTTTACAGCTCTCACGCCACCATGCGCCCCTTTGACGCCGCCATCGCAGAAAAAACTTTTCAGCGCGTCGTCGATCATCACGAAAATCTTTGGGGGTATCTCATCTTTGAGAAAGAGGACGAACCCGCCGCCGGTTACGGCTTACTCACTACTTATTGGTGCAACGAGGAGGGCGGAAACGTGCTCCTTTTGGACGAATTGTATATCGCCCCTCCCTTCCGTCACAAGGGTTATGCGAAACAATTCATGGAATGGATGCAGGAAAAATTCAAAAAAAAGGTCGTTTCCGTGACGCTCGAAGTACTGACGGGCAACGAACGCGCCATTTCGCTCTATAAAGAAGAGGGCTTTGATCCCGATTCCGACGAAAAGGACAAAGAGGGAAACGAGTTCGTCTATTACAGCAAGCGGCTGGACGGTGCGGGCGGTGAAGAATAACGGCGCGGAAAACCGCCGCTCCGCGCGGGAGGCTATATGAACAGGCAGAGCGCGGAATACAAAAAAATTTCGGAGAGCGCTACTTCGGTTCGGCTGAAAAAACTCTCCGTCTTATGCTTTTCGGGCTGCGTCGTATTCGGCGGCGGTGCGGGTGCCTGCGCGGCGGCACACGGAATTTTTGCCGCAATCGCCGCGGGCGTTTTGGTTTTGGTCGCTTTGGGGGCTCTTTGGGGAGGAGCCTTTTTTTTGCGGATTTTCCTGAACTATAGAAAAAACGCGGGAGAATATTTATTTGCCGAGACGAGTTCCGCTTCCTTTGAATGCTGGGGCGTACTTTTGGCGATGAATGTTACTTTTCGGGACGACAGGGGAACGACCAGAGAGGGAATATCGCGATTTTTATTCTCTCCGAGAGATATAGAACCGTGGCAGAATGTACCGCTCGAAATCGCCTATCGGCCCGGCGACGAACGGATTATCGTCATCGGCGCGGCGACGAAAATAAAAGTTTCGTCCGAAAAATAAAAATTTTGGCGCAAAATCGGGGAAAATAACCGAAAATCCCTCAAAAACGCTTGCCAAAGAAGAAAAAATCGTTTATAATAGGCAATGACTTCGAGTGTTCCTCTGACTTTTATCGGGTTCGGCGAGGAGCCGGGCAGCGGGTCACGAACATTTCGTACAAATGGAGGTAAAGTCACATGAAAGGATTAATCGAAGCTATCGATGCGGAAAACCTTAAATCCGAAGTGCCCGAATTTAACGTCGGCGATACGGTCAAAGTAGGTTACAAGATCATCGAAGGCGGCAAGGAAAGAGTTCAGAATTTCGAGGGCGTCGTCATCGCGAAGAAAAACGGCGGAATCCAGGAGAGCTTCACGGTGCGCCATATTTCCTATGGCATCGGCGTGGAAAAAACGTATCCTCTGCACTCCCCGAAAATCGCGGCCATAACCGTCGTGAGAAAGGGTAAAGTCAGAAGAGCAAAACTCTATTACCTGCGCGATCTGACGGGTAAAGCTGCCAAAGTCAAAGAAAAAATTTGAACGGACGGTTCCGTCCGTCGGAAAAGAGTCCGCCCAAAGTCAGAGGCGGGCTCTTTTTTTTGTCTCCGTTAGTGCGTTTCGGGAAAGAGTTGCTTCCACTGCGAGACGCCCGAGGTTTTCATCGCCGATGATGAAGATTATACCGATTTTGACGGATTTTACGGCTCACGGCATTGGATGGATTCGTCATCGGAAATTTTTGAGCGCGAGGGCGGAAAATTTATGAGGATCATACCGCTGACAAGAGAGTATCTGAAAGAATTTGAAAGAGTGCGTCTGAAATCGATAAAAGTTTTCGGGAGGTTGCGACCGACCTTCGACGGAAAACGCCGGGCGAGTTTTGAAGAATTGTTTGAAAAACCGCGCGTAAAAATTTACCCACGTGAGGACAGGGATCTGTCGGAATACATCGACGCGCGCGACAAGGCCGTATTTCTGGCGGTTTCCGACAGGGGCAAGGGACGGATTACCCTGAGAAGTAATTGGAACAATTTCGCTTATGTCGAAGAATTGTATGTTTCGGAATCCGCCCGCGGGCAGGAAATCGGTAGGAGGCTCGTCAAAAGAGCCGAGGATTGGGCGGCCGAGCGCAGACTGAAAGGTCTGATGCTTGAAACCCAGGATTTGAATCTGGCCGCTTGCAGATTTTATGCAAAGACAGGATTTCAAATCGGCGGCGTGGATACTTTGCTCTATGAGGGGCTCGGAACGGAGCTCGCGGAAAAACGGGCAATTTTTTGGTATAAAATTTTTTGAAAAGAGGTGTTTTGTATGATAAAATTAATTAGTATCTCCGAAAAACCGGAAATGAAAAGACAACTGAAAGAGCTGTATTTCCGTTCGTTCCCCAAGGAAGAAAGGGTTCCTTGGTTCTTTATGAACGCAAAGTCCAGAAAGGACGGTGCAAATCTGTACGGCGTTTACGACGGGGATATTTTCGTCGGGTTAGTCCATGAGGTCTATTTCCGCGATATTACCTATGTGTTTTTCCTCGCCGTTTCTCCGAAACTTCGGGGAAAAGGCTACGGCGGTGCCGTCTTGGAGGAAATCAAGAGAAAAAACGAGGGCAGAAGGGTTATCCTCAACATCGAAACGCTCGACGAGGAGTGCGACAACCGCGAAGAACGGGTGAGGAGAAAGAATTTTTACCTCAAAAACGGATTTAACGAGGCGGGGTACAAGACGCGCGAAAACAATGTGGTTTATGAAATGCTCTATTACGGCGGAATCGTCAGCGAAGAGGAGTATTCTGCGCTCATAGAAAAATATCTGGGAAAATTCTTTTTCAAGTTTTATTACAAAAAAATCGGAAAATAATCTGAGCCGCAGGGCGGAAAGAACGATAATTTTACCCGTACAGGGCAGGGACGAACGGACGAGCAGGCAACTCGGGATTTATAAAACAAAGGAGACGAAAGATGCTGGACAAAAAGGGATTCGATTTATGGGCAAACGATTACGAAGAAAGCGTGAAACGTTCGGACGGGGAGGACAGTTATCCGTTTGCGGGTTATAAGAACATTCTGAACGAGATCTATCGGCGGATTCTCTCGGGAAACTGCAAAGATGTCCTGGATATTGGGTTTGGGACGGGCGTTCTGGCTTTCGGGCTCTATCAAAAGGGCCTGAATGTTTGGGGACAGGATTTTTCTGCCGAAATGCTGGAAATCGCCCGAAAAAAGATGCCGAGGGCCGTGCTCTGCCAAAAGGATTTTTCAAAGGGACTTTCGGAAGAACTTAAAGTCCGCAGATACGGCGCGATCGTCGCGACCTATTCCCTGCATCATCTGAACGACGATAAAAAAGCAGAGTTCTTGAAAGAGCTGCGCGCGCTTCTGAATCCGAACGGAAAAATTTATATCGGAGACGTGGCTTTTCAAACGAGAGCGGAACTGCTCCGCTGCAAAGAGGAATATGCCGACCGCTGGGACGAGGACGAAATATATTTTGTCTTCGACGAGCTTAAACCGCAGTTTGAAAACATTTCTTTTACCCGCTTTTCCAAGTGTTCCGGTCTGATAGAAATATCCTGAAAGCAAACGGAATTTTTGAAGCGGAGAGGTATTGAATCGGGGCTTCGGAAGGAAGAGAAAATAAAAAAGCAACGGGCGCGAAAAAAATGAAGAAAAAATAGGGAAACGAAAAATTTCTGAATTTCTGTCGGAACAGATAAACGGAAAGCCTGAAAAACGGGAAGCAAGGGTATTTCCGACCGAAGAGGAAAAATTTCGGAAAGGGCGATTTTTTATTTCCGGAAAATACGGGCGGAAATCGTTTTACATTTTGTCCGTTTTCATGTAAAATAGAAAATAAGAATTTACTTTTAATTATATAAGCGGAAAAAAAAGAGGAGTTATACCTTTATGAAGAATATGACCGCATCCGAAAGATCGGGAAAACGCAGGCTGTCTAAATTTGCACGGGCATTTATCATTCTGTTCGCAGTGTTTTTGACAGCCGGATTTTTTACGCTCGGTTCCTTCCGTTCTACCGGAAAGACCTTCGGTTACGTCGCGGGAGACGACAGCCTTGCAGCCTTTAATCTGAATATGACGGAGGAGCAGTCGAAACTGACCGCCGTATATATAAATGTCGGCAGTATCTACCTCGAACCGGGAGAATACGCTTCGGTTACGGTCAGGCGCTCTACTTCCGCCAATACCAAACCCAATTATACAGTCGGGTCGGCAAAACTCGGAAACATCTATTCCGAAAAAAATGACAGCAACATAAAGGAAGGCGCCAATTTTAACTGGGTGACTGTGGCGGCTGAGAAAAATCTTACGGCAAAATGTATTACCGTATCCGCTACCGCCAATATCGACATCAACGAAATCGTATGTATCGGGGATGACGGCAAGACGATTCCCCTTTCCGTAAATGTGGAATTCAGCCAGGGAAATTATTCTAAATCGGAGCTCGCAAATGCGATAGACGCCCAAAATTCTTTCTCTGCTTCCGATTCGGCCTGGAAAAACTTCACGCAGGAAGAAGGGTATTACATGACCTCCATTCATACCGTTCTGGGCGGAGGCGAAATCACTTCGGAGAGCGTCTACAATGTGGACAGGGATTTCAACTCCCTTGCGACTGTCCTGCTTTTGCCCTCAGTCGCAATTTTCGGGGACAGCACCTTTGCGCTTCGCCTTACGCCGTTTCTTGCGACCTCGGCGACTTTGCTCCTCGTCTATCTCTTCGCTTCCCTGTTATTCAAAGACGAAAAATACGGGTTTATCTTTTCGCTCATCTTTGCATTCGGCGGACTTGCCACGACCGTGGGAAGACTGGGCGCGCCTTACGCCCTCATCACTTGTTTCCTCGTTGCGAGCCTCTATTTCATGTACCGTTTCTTCGCAAAGGGGATTTCCTCCGAGCGGATCATAAAGGACGGCCTGAATATCCTCTTTTCGGGGTTGTTTGCGGCGCTCGCTTTGGCGATGAACTTTTTGACGATTATTCCCGTGGCCGGCATATTAATTTTATTCGCCTTCGGAATGCGGAGACAAAAGCTCGCCTATATCAACGAATTGAACAAATCCGCCTCCCGTATCCGGACGGAAGCCGCTATAAACGCCGAAGCGGAAAGCGGGGAGGCCGGTGAGAAATCTCTCTCAAAGGCCGTGAGCGCCGCGGAAAAGGAATCGGCTGCTCTTTCGGAAATGAGCGGCGACGCGGCGGCGCCCGCGTCGGAGGAGGCAAACTCTCTTGCGAAAGCGTCTGCGGAAAAAGCAAATTCCGTGGCGGAAAAGGCGGCTTTCACGCCCGAAACTGCGGAGGGGACAAAGAAAAAGACTTTCAGGGAATTGAAGCGGGGAGCTTCCTCCATAGCAATTATCGGAAAGGAAGCGAACGTCTTGAAAGCCGCCTATTCCTACAAGTCGCGCGTGTCCTGGGCTTTCGCCGCGCTTTCCTTCGTCCTTGCCGCGTTCGTGTTTATGCTCCTTGCCAGCGTCATTACCTATAACGCCTTCGTGAAGGCGTTCGATAATCCCGCCGACCCGTCTCTGAGCTATGCAACCCTCTTTTTCAAGGGCTTTACGGCACCTTTCCACCCCTCCAACGTCACGGAATACACCGCGGCCAATGCCTCGAACGTATTCGCTTGGCTCATGCCGTTGAAGGCCGCCACCGTATACGATCCCATAGCACAATTAAAGAGTTCGAGATACCTCGCCTGGAACGTATCCATGAATGCCGCCGTGGCCGTGGTGGCGCTGGTCTCCTTCGCGTTCTGTTCCGTGAGCGTCATTTCCGACGCATTCTCCTCCGCCCGTTCGTCGAGAATGAATAAGCGCATCCGCCGCATCTATCTTATTCTCCTGGGCGGCGCCGTGACTTCCATGCTCGCGGCCGCGTTTGTAAGGAATGTTTCGGTGATTCAAAGTTCCTTATTCGGAGTGTTCTATATCGGCTTTATTCCTTTGGCCGTAAAAATTTGTCAGCCCGCGGAAATTAAGCTCACCGCTTCGGGACGGGCAAAAGTCTCTTTTGCCGATATTCTTTCGGGAATATGCATCGCCGTATTTATCGTGTTCTTTGCCCTGTCCGTACCCGGCATGTACGGATTCGGGATTTCGGCAAAGGCGGCGGAACGCATGTTCTGCTGGATGAGCATTTTCTCAAACGGCTATTTCAGAATCTGACGGACTTTTCCGCGAGGGCTTTTCCCTTGCGGAATTTGTTTTTCGGGGAGGAAAAATATGATTGCAAAAGTGCTGAGCTATGCCCTTCTCGGTTTGGAAGGAGTTCCCGTCGCGGTCGAAACGGATATTTCCCGCGGGCTTCCTGCCTTTGAAATGGTGGGACTGCCCGACGCCGCCGTAAAGGAGGCGCGGGAACGGGTAAAGAGCGCCGTCAAAAACAGCGGCCTCGATTTTCCCGCCCATAAAATTACCGTCAATTTTGCGCCCGCCGACGTTAAAAAGGAAGGCTCGGCGTTCGATTTGCCCGTCGCCGTCAGTATTCTGGCGGCTTACGGCGTTTTACGGGCCGATATGAAAGACACCGTCTTTTTGGGCGAACTGGCGCTGAACGGAGAACTCAGACCCGTTTCGGGGGTCCTGCCCGCGTTGATTTCCGCGCGGGACAAAGGATTTCAAAAATTTATCGTGCCAAAGGAAAACGCGAAAGAGGCGGGGTATATCCGCGGCGTAAAGGTCTATGCCGCCGCTTCTTTAAGGGAAGTGACGGAGCATTTATCGGGGCTCGTTCCCTTGGAGCCCGTTCCGCCGTCCGAATTTTCCGCCCGAAACAATGCGGCGGAAAAGGAGTGCGATCTCTCCTTCGTCAAGGGACAACCCGTCGCGAAACGCGCGTTGGAGGTGGCGGTCGCGGGAGGACACAACATCCTCTTCGTCGGGCCGCCCGGCAGCGGAAAAACCATGCTCGCGCGCGCGATTCCCTCCATTCTGCCCGATATGACGTTCGAGGAAGCGCTCGAAATTACAAAAATTCATTCCGTGGCGGGGATTTTGGGCGGAGAAGGAATCGTCATGAAACGGCCTTTCCGCACGCCGCACCATACCGCTTCCGCCGTCTCCCTCTGCGGCGGGGGAACCCGCACCGCTCACCCGGGGGAAATCAGTCTGGCGCACGGCGGCGTGTTGTTTCTCGACGAGCTGCCCGAATATAAGCGCTCCGCCTTGGAGGCGCTGAGGCAGCCCCTCGAAGACGGCGTCATCACCATTTCGCGCTCGGGCGGTTCCGTTACCTATCCCGCCTCGTTTATGCTGTGCGCGGGCATGAATCCCTGCCCCTGCGGGAATTACGGGAGCAGGGACAGGCGATGTACCTGCACTCCGAACGAGATAAGGCGATACCGAGCCCGTGTCTCGGGTCCGCTCCTCGACAGAATCGACATTCAGGTGGAAGTGGACGGCGTCGCTTACGACGACCTCGTTTCCGAAAAACGCGAGGAGACCAGCGCCGAGGTGAAGGAGCGCACCGACGCCGCAAGACGCATACAGAGGGAAAGATTCAAGGGCGGCAGGGTTACGACGAACGGGGAAATGGGGGAAAGCGAACTCAGGGAATACTGCCGTTTGTCCAAAGAGGGGGAGGAGGTCCTGAGAGAGGCGTTTTCGCGGCTCAAATTGTCCGCGCGCGCAAGATCGAGAATTTTGAAGGTGGCCCGCACGATCGCGGATCTCGCGGCGCAGGAACAAATCTGCCCCGAACATCTCTATGAAGCCGTTTCCTATCGCACTTATGGCGCGGGCGGGAACGGGGAGGAGCTTTTATGAAATGGATTTATTGCGCGGCGCTCGCCGCAATTTCCCTAGTCGCGTTCGTCGTCTATGCCGCGGATAAGAGCAGGGCGAAAAGGAACGTTTGGAGAATTCCCGAAAAGGTGCTTTTGGGACTTTCGTTCTTCGGGGGCGCCGCGGGAGGGTATGCCGCTATGTTCCTTTGCCGACATAAAACGAAAAGATGGTATTTCCATGCCGTCAATCTCTTGGGACTCGGCTGGCAGGCCGCGGTCGCAGTCGTTTTGTTTTTGAACTGAAAAAGAGAGAAAGCGGGCGGACATATGGACGGAAAAACGAGGAAACATCGGATAAACGACGGGAGAAAATGGGGAAAGATGGAAGGATATACGGAGGAAGAAAAGGGGTATATTTGGCTGGACTCCTTTCAGATAGAGGAAGGTGAAAAAAGGAGACTGCTGGCGGAGGCGGGGAGCGCCGCGCGATTGGCGGGGAATTTCCGCTTTTTCGGAAAATCGCTGATTAAATCGTGCGGCGAAAGCGTATATAATAATATGTGCGCCGCCCTGTCGGACGGCTCCTGTTTCGACAAAACGGAGAAGTTATTCCAAAAAGAGAGAATAAGAGCCGTGACCTGCGCGTCGGACGAATATCCCGAAGCGTTGCGGGAAAAAACGGACGCTCCGTTGGTTCTGTACGGAAAGGGAGATTTTTCCCTGCTGAAAAAACGAATGCTGACGGTCGTCGGATCGAGGAGAACTCCTCCCGCCGCCCTGAAACTGGGCGCGAAAATCTGCGAACAGGTATCTTCACATCTCGCGATTCTCACGGGTACGGCCGACGGAGGAGACCGCGCGGCCGCAGAGGGAGCTCTGGCGGGCAGCGGAAAAGTCATAGCGTTCGCGGCGGGAGGATTTTCTCATCTGCCGCAGGGGAACTTTCAGCTTCTGAACCGCGTGGCGGAACGGGGATTACTGTTATCCGCTCATTCCTTTTTTACCCCCGTCAGGGTGTTTTCCTATGAAAGAAGAAACGCGCTGTTGGCCGCGCTGGGAGAAGGGGTATTCGTCATCGGTGCGGGGGAAAAGAGCGGCGCGCTCATTACCGCGGGATATGCGGAGAAATTCGGCAAAAAAATTTTTGCCTTGCCGTATGTGCCCGGTACCGCCGCGGGGACGGGCTGCAACGCCCTCATAAAAAAAGGCGCTTACCTCACCGAAAATTCGTTTGACATTTTGGGGCGATTTGGTATAAACTTGTTAGAGGAAAAATCCGCTCCGCCTTTGTCGGCGGACGAAGAACGGGTTTTTTTCGCTCTGAAAGAGCTCGGAGAAGCGCACGTGACGGAGATTTCCGAAAAATCGCAGGTGCCCGTTTTCAGACTTTATTCCCTGCTCGCCGCGCTGGAAGTAAAGGGGCTGCTCGTAAGGCTGGGCGGAAATCGCTACGCCGCCGCAGAATAGTCGGGAGATCGGGCGCGTTTCGCGCAAAAACGTATAAGGTGACATTCGCATGCGCGGGACGCGGGGCTTTCGGACAGGATTTTTCGCAAAGGCGCAGGAAGAAAGAGCCGCGTTGAGAAAAGGGCGGAAACCGATACGCGCCCGTCGGATGAAACGAAGGCGAGAAGACAGACGTTGGATCGGGAGAAAGCAAAGTGGCAATCGGGAAAAAGGGCAAGGTATCGGATAGGCGAAAGAGAGGGAACAATCGGGAAAACAGGTAAACTGTTGAATTGAGGGGAACGGGAGCAATCGTTTGGATAACGGCGTGCGGAAGTAAAGAAAAAAGTTTTAATGCTTTTATAAATAAGTTAAAATATAAAGTCAAAAAAGGAAGATTTATGGATTTAATCATCGTAGAATCGCCTTCCAAGGCGAAAACCATCTCGAAGTATCTGAAAGGAAAATACAAGGTGGACGCTTCGGCGGGACATATCCGCGATTTGCCCGTGCATACGCTGGGCGTGGACATCAAGAACAATTTCGAGCCAAAATACGTCAATTCCGAAGGCAAGGAGGACATCATCAAGCGCCTTACGGACGAGACGAAAAAGGCGGACAACGTCTATCTCGCAACCGACCCCGACCGCGAAGGAGAGGCTATTTCCTGGCATTTACAGACCGTTCTCGGTTTGGACGAAAACAAGGAAAACCGCATAGAATTCAACGAGGTTTCCCAAAAGGCCATTCAAAAGGCGCTGGAACATCCCCGCAAGATTAACTATAACCTCGTGGACGCGCAGCAGGCGAGGCGCGTCCTCGACCGCCTCGTAGGCTACAAGCTGTCCACGCTCCTCAATCACAAGATAGAAGATACCGACGGCTCTGCAAAGCGCAGCCTTTCCGGCGGCAGAGTGCAGTCGGTCGCCCTCAGGCTCATCGTCGAGCGCGAAAGGGAAATCCAGGCCTTCAAACCCGAAGAATATTGGAATCTGACGGCCGAATTACAGGATCGGCCGAAGGCTTATTCTCCGTTTAAGGCGCTCCTCGAAAAAAAGGAAACGAAAAAATACAAGCCTTCTTCGGCGGAAGAAGCCGAAAAGGTATTGAAGGAGCTCGAAAACGGCGAGTATGTCGTTTCCAAAGTCAAAAAGGCCGTCGCTAAATCCCACGCTCCCGCGCCTTTTACCACCAGCTCCATGCAGCAGGACGCCTCCAATAAGCTCGGATTTTCATCGCCCGAAACCATGAGTCTCGCGCAGCACCTCTATGAGGGTATAGAGACGGAAAACGGCGATCACATCGCCTTCATTACCTACATGAGAACGGACTCCGTCCGCATTTCCGCGGAGGCGCAGCAGAACGCGCTCGCCCGTATCCGCGCGGTCTACGGCGAAGAGTACGTTCCCGAAAAACCCAACTATTACGCCACGAAAAAGGGAGCGCAGGACGCGCACGAGGCCGTCAGACCCATCGACCTCGAAATGACGCCCGAAAAGGCGAAAAAATTGCTCGACAGAAAGCACTTCGCCTTATATAAGCTCATTTATGAGCGCTTCCTCGCTTCGCAGATGGCGGAGGCGAAATACAACAGCACGCAGATGGAAATCGATAATTCCGGCTACGTCTTCAAGGCGAGCGGAAGAGTGCTTTTATTCGCTGGCTACACCAAAGTGTACGAGGACGTCGCCGCTCCCAAAAAAGAGGACGAAGAGGGCATCGCGGCGGCCAAGCTCCTGCCTGACCTCAAAGAGGGGGATAAGCTCGACCTCGTTTCCATGCAGAAGGAACAGAAGTTTACAAAACCTCCCCTTCGCTATACCGACGCTTCCCTCGTCAAAGCCATGGAAGAAAAGGGGATCGGCCGCCCCTCTACCTACGCGACCATTATTTCCAAACTCAATCAGAAGTACGTCAAAAAGGACGGCAAATACATGGTCCCCACGCCCGTCGCTTACGACGTCGTGGATATGCTGGTAAAATGTTTCAAGGATATTATGAACGTCGGCTTTACGGCGGGCATGGAAACCAAGCTGGATGACATCGAGGAAGGCGGCGTGGACTGGCACAGCGTCATCGGGGATTTCTATCCCGGTTTCGCGGAAAATCTGAAAAACGCGTCCTCTTACGGCGACGAGATGACCGATATTGTCTGCCAGAAGTGCGGGCATTTCATGATTCGCCGCATGGGAAAATACGGGAAATATTTGGCCTGTTCCAATTATCCCGAATGCCGCAACATCGTCAGCGAAAGCAAGGAGGAAATTTCCTCCGTCCGCTGTCCCAAGTGCGGACAGAACATGATCGTAAAGAGCGGCAAGTTCGGGAAATTCTTGGCCTGCCCCAATTATCCCGAATGCAAATCCACCATGTCCATGCCCTCGGACGAGGAACCCAAGCTGGTCGGAAAATGCCCGGAATGCGGTGCGCCCATGACGGTCAGAAAATCCAAAAAGGGAAAAATTTATTACAGCTGTTCCGGCTATCCCGACTGTAAATTCATGAGCTGGGACATTCCCACCGGCGAAAAATGCCCGAAATGCGGGCAGGCCCTCGTTCAGACCGCGCGCGGAAATATCAAATGCTCCAACAAGGAGTGCGATTATAAAATAAAGGCGGAAAAACCCGAAAAAACGCAAAAGAAAACTTCGGCCGCCGCGGCGGGAAACGAGGCTCCGCCCCTTATGGACGAGCCGCTGTACGACGGCTACGACGAGGGAGGATATCTTCCCGAAGGATTCGACGATGAAGAATGAGACGGCGGCCGGTCGCGGCGGGGCAAATTTTTCGGCAGATGAAAACTTTGCCCGAGAACGGGAGACTTTCGGCAGAACGGCCGACGGCGGGAAGTTTGCTTCGGAGGAAACGGCGCTCAAAGACGCAAGAAAACGAGTTCCGGCGGAAAAAATAACCGTCAAGGTCATCGGCGGCGGACTGGCGGGAAGCGAAGCCGCTTACTATCTCGCCCGTGCGGGGATTCCCACTCTGCTCGCGGATATGAAGCCGAAAAAGCTGACTCCCGCGCACAGGGAAAGCAATTTAGGAGAGCTGGTCTGCTCCAACTCCTTAAAAAGCAACGACGTTTATGCGAATGCCTGCGGGCTTCTCAAAGAAGAGATGAGAATCCTCGGTTCGCTGACCATGGAAGCCGCGGCCGCGAGCGCGGTGCCCGCGGGAGCGGCTCTCGCGGTGGACAGGGAAAAATTTTCCGCGTACATTACCGAAAAATTGCGCTCCTGTCCCGATTTGACGATTTTAACCGAAGAAGTCACCGCGCTGCCCGATGCGTCCGAAAAAGGCTATACGATCGTGGCCACGGGGCCTCTCACGGCAGACGCTCTGGCGGCGGATATTTCAGAAAAAACGGGCGGCGGTCTGTATTTTTACGACGCTTCCGCGCCCATCGTTTCGGCCGAAAGCATAGACATGTCTGCGGCGTTTACGGGTGACCGTTATGGAAAAGGCTCGGGAGACTACATCAACTGTCCTTTGACGAAAGAGGAATACTACGCGTTTGTGGACGCCCTTCTGTCCGCCGAGCGGGCCGATTTGCACGAGTTTGAAAAAAGGGACGTATTCGAGGGGTGCATGCCCGTCGAAATCATGGCTTCGAGGGGAAGAGATACCCTTCGTTTCGGCACGTTGAAACCCGTCGGACTTCGGGACGGGGAAGGCGCCCGCCCGTATGCCGTCCTGCAACTGAGAAAGGAAAATGCGGCGGGAACGGCTTATAATCTCGTCGGATTTCAGACCAATTTGAAGTTCCCCGAACAAAAACGGGTGTTTTCCATGATTCCCGCGCTGAAAAACGCCGAGTTTTTGAGATACGGCGTCATGCACAGAAATACGTATATTCACTCCCCCGATGTTTTGAATCGGGATTTTTCGGTTAAGAATAATGAGAGCCTGTATTTCGCGGGACAGATTACGGGAGTCGAAGGCTATGTGGAAAGCGCGGCCAGCGGCCTTTTGGCCGCCGTTCATCTTTCCGATAAAATTTTCGGCCGACCTCCGCGCGTATTCGGAAACGAGACCGTTTCGGGAGCGCTCGAAAACTATATTTCCTCGCCGAATAAGGATTTTCAGCCCATGAACGCCAATTTCGGAATTCTCGCGCCGTTGCCTGAAAAAATTCGGGACAAAAAAGAACGGTATCGGGCTTTGGCCGAACGGGCTTTGGCTTCCGTTCGCAGAACGGCGGAAGAGGGCAAAATCGAACAGGGAAAGTTCACAGGGGCGGAGACCGCGGATAAAAAAGAGGGATAACGAACGTTCCCGAATGAAACGAAAAGAAAGATGACGAACGCTTTCAGAGGAAAAGGGCAGAGAAATGACGGAAATTTTCGTACAGAATGTCTGCGGAGAGAACGGGAAGAAAGATTCTGAATAGGGCGGGAGAATCCCGACGAAAGAAAAAAATCCGTATGGCGCCGATCGGCGCGGATGGGAACGGACGGCCGTAAGATTGCAAAAGCGCGGCTGTTCGAGGCAAAAATAAAGAGGTGTATTTTTATGACGGAATTCAGAGGAACGACGATTTGCGCGGTAAAAAGAGACGGCGTAACGGCGATTGCCGGCGACGGTCAGGTTACGATGGGCGAATCGGTTATATTCAAAAACTCGGCGGTAAAGGTCAGGCGCATTTACGGGGGAAAGGTCATTCTCGGCTTTGCGGGCTCGGTGACGGACGCTTTCTCTCTCTCCGAACGCTTTGAAGGAATGCTCAATAAGTTTGCGGGCAACCTCATGCGCTCGGCTGTGGAGCTCGCCGACCTTTGGCGCAGCGATAAAATCGGCAGAAAGCTCGATGCGATGATGATCACCGCGGACGCCGATACCTTATTGATCATCTCCGGAACAGGAGAGGTCATAGAGCCGGACGGCGGTATTTGTGCCATCGGCAGCGGCGGAAATTATGCTCTCGCGGCGGCGCGTGCCCTGTATTCGGAGACCGGTTACGACGCGGAAACGATTGCCAGAAAAGCCCTGAAAATCGCCTCCGAAATCTGCGTCTATACGAACGATAATATCCGCTGCGAGACGGTGGGAGAGCCTATGGGAACAATGCAAAAGAGCGGTAAGGCGGAACGGGCCGCAGCGAAAGGCTCGGAAAAGAAAGACGGGAAAGCGTCGGAAAACTCTGCGGAAAAATCCGCGAAAAAACCTGCGAAACGGAAGGAAAAGGAGGGAAAGTAAATGGATTTGTCCCCCAAACAGATAGTCAATCAACTGGATAAATACATCATCGGTCAGGACGATGCCAAAAAGGCGGTGGCGATCGCGCTCAGAAACCGTTACCGTCGCGCGCAGCTTCCCGCCGAAATCCGCGAGGAAATTACCCCGAAAAACATCATCATGAAGGGGCCCACGGGCGTGGGAAAAACCGAGATTGCAAGGCGGCTCGCCAAGCTCGTTCGAGCGCCCTTCATCAAGGTGGAAGCGACCAAATACACCGAGGTGGGATACGTCGGAAAGGACGTCGAAGGCATGATCCGCGATCTTGCGGAGTGCGCCTATCGGCTGGTGAAGTCGGAAAAGGAAGAAGAAGTCAAAGCCAAGGCCACCGCCGCCGCGGAAAAACGCATGGTGAGGGTTTTGGCCGAAGCGAAAAAAGAGGACAGAGGAGAGACTCCCAAGGAAATTTTCGAGGCCAATCTTTTAGACGGGCTGAGAAAGGGAACTTATGACAATCTCGTCGTGGAAATGGAAGTGAGCGACGTTCCGCAGGCCATGGAGCTCGTTCCCGGCGGGGCGGCGATCAGTATCGGCAGCATCTTCGGCGACATGTTCAAGGACAAGAAAAAGAAGCGCAAGATTTCCGTAAAAGAGGCGATGCAGATCGCCCTCGAAGAGGAGGCTTCCAAGCTGGTGGACGACGACGCGGTGAAGGCCGAAGCGGTCTACCGCGCGGAAAACGACGGCATCGTGTTCATCGACGAAATCGACAAGATTGCGGGCAAGGGCAACCGCGGGGGCGCCGACGTTTCGAGAGAGGGCGTTCAAAGGGATATTCTGCCTATCGTGGAGGGTTCCACGGTCGTCACGAAATACGGACCCGTCAAGACGGATTTCATTCTCTTCATCGCGGCGGGCGCTTTCCACGTCGCCGCCGTGGAGGACCTGATTCCCGAACTGCAAGGGCGCTTCCCCGTATCCGTAGAGCTGAAAAGTCTCAAAAAGGAGGACTTCGTCCGCATCCTTACTGAGACGGAAAATTCGTTGACCTTCCAATACGCGAAGCTCCTCGGCGTGGACAACATCGATCTGAAATTCGACGATTCCGCGATCGAAAGGATCGCGGAGATTTCCGTAGAGCTCAACGCGACGAGCGAGGATATCGGCGCCCGTCGGCTGCATACGGTGATGGAATACCTCCTCGAAGATATTTCCTTCAACGCGGGAGGCGGGGATTATCCCACGGTGACTCTGAATATTACGAAACAGTACGTGGACGAGCATCTGAGCAAGCTAACGGGCGACAGAGACCTGAAAAAATACGTCTTATAATACGATTCGGAGAGCTTTTATGATAAATATACCCAAAGGGACAAAAGATGTGCTGCCTGCCGACGCTTATAAGTGGCAATATGTGGAAGGCGTCGCGCGCGAGACCGCGAAGCTGTATAATCTTAAAGAAATACGCACCCCCGTATTCGAGCACACCGAACTTTTTCTGCGCGGCGTAGGCGATACCACCGATATCGTCACCAAGGAAATGTATACCTTCCGCGACAAGGGAGACCGTTCGATTACTTTGAAGCCCGAGGGAACGGCCGGCGCGGCGCGCTCCTTTATCGAAAACGGGTTGGGAAACGGCGTCTTGCCCGCAAAAATGTACTACATCATTCCTGCGTTCCGCTATGAGCGGCCGCAGGCGGGCAGGCTGCGCGAATTTCATCAGTTCGGCGTGGAAGTGTTCGGCGCAAAGGGCGCGGACGCGGATGCGGAAGTCATTTCCCTCGCCGATTCCCTCCTCAAAAGATTGGGATTAAAGGTCAAACTCCGCATCAATTCCATCGGCTGTCCGTCCTGCCGCGCCGCCTACAACAAGACCTTGAAAGAATATTTCGCGCCTCACCTCGACGGGCTTTGTTATGACTGCAAGGCGAGATTTGAAAAAAATCCGCTCCGTCTCCTCGATTGCAAAGAGGAGGAATGCAGAAAAATTAACGCGCATGCGCCGTCTATCCTCGATTACCTCTGCCCCGAATGTGCGGAGCATTTCGAGGCCTTAAAGGCATATCTCGCTCTGGCGGGGATCGAATATGAAATCGACCCTCGCATCGTGCGCGGACTCGATTATTATACGCGGACGGTGTTCGAATTCGTCTCCGACGATATCGGCGCGCAAGGTACCGTCTGCGGCGGGGGAAGGTACGACGGACTCATCGGAGAACTGGGCGGCGCTCCCGCGCCCGCGGTGGGGTTCGCCGCCGGAATAGAGAGATTGCTGCTCGTCATGGAATCGACGGGCGTAAAGATTCCCGAAGAGGAAAAACCGCTGGTCTATTTCGCGGGCATGGACGCGGAATGTCGGAAAAAGGCGTTCGCCCTGACAATCGCGTTGAGGCATGCGGGAATTTATGCCGAGACCGATCACATGGAAAGATCGATTAAAGCACAATTTAAGTATGCGGATAAAATCGGCGCAAAATATGTCGCGGTCATCGGCGGAAACGAATTGCAGGAAGGCGCCATGAACGTCAAGTGCATGGCTTCCTCGGAAAGCGAAAAAGTGGACTTTTCGAGTGCCGCGGAATATTTCAGAAAGAAGAAAGGAGAATGAATTATTATGGTCAAATATGTGACGTTTAACGAATTGGAAGAACTCATCGCGGGAGAAAAGCCCGTCGTCTGCGATTTCTGGGCTACCTGGTGCGGGCCCTGCCGCATGCTGGCGCCCGTATTTGAGGACGTATCGGACAAATTCGAGGGAAAGGCGGAATTCGTCAAGATCGACGTGGACGAAAACGAGGACGCGGCCGTGAAATACGGTATTACCTCTATTCCGAACATCATTATTTTCAAAAACGGAAAACCCGCGGCCAACAACCTCGGCTTTGTTCCCGAGAACGCTTTGACGGCGTTTGTGGAAAAAAATATCTGAGAACGGAAAGAGCGGCTGCTTTTGAAGAGGCCGCTCTCTTTTCGAAAAGCTCGGAAAAAATTCGGGGGACCGTTTTGCGGAAACGGAAAAAGAGGATTTCGCAAAGACGGAAAGATTTTGCCAACTTTCTTCGGAGCAAGGCCATAAATATGGACGGGAGAGATTTCATGGAGAAACAAGACGAGTTTGAAAAACTTCTCGGCAGGCAGAAAGAATTTTTTTTAAGCGGCGTTACGCTCGACCCTGCCTATCGCATTTCTGCTTTGAAGGCGCTCTATCGGGCAATTCGGGAGTCCGAAGAGGCGCTTTGCCGCGCCTTGAAGGCGGACCTTGGAAAAGGGGAGTTCGAAAGCTATATGTGCGAAGTGGGACTCACGCTGTCCGAAATCTCTTACCTCATTCGCCATACAAAAAAATTTTCCGGGGATAAAAGGGTGAAAACGCCCCTGTCGCAGTTTGCCTCGAAAAGTTTTGTCCGAAAATCTCCCTACGGCTGCGTACTCATTATGAGCCCTTGGAATTATCCCGTCCTATTGACTCTCGAACCGTTGGCGGACGCGCTCGCGGCAGGAAATACCGCCGTTTTGAAGCCCTCCGCTTATTCCCCGAACGTCTCGAAGGTGCTTTTCGATATTATCGTAAAGACGTTCCCCGAAGAATATGTGGCGGTCGCTTTGGGCGGCAGATCGGAAAATGCAAGGCTGCTCGATTTGAAATTCGATAAAATCTTCTTTACGGGGAGCGTCGCCGTCGGAAAAGAGGTCATGAGAAAGGCTTCGGAAAATTTGATCCCCGTCGCCTTGGAGCTCGGCGGAAAGAGTCCCTGCATTGTGGACGAAACCGCGGATATTCCGCTTGCGGCAAAGCGGATCGTGTTCGGAAAATATCTCAACGCGGGGCAGACCTGCGTCGCGCCAGATTATGTGTACGTTCAGAAAAGCGTAAAGAATATTTTTCTCGAAGAAGTGAAAAAACAGATTCTTCTGCAATACGGGGAAAATCCGCTCGCCGACGATACCTACGGAAAAATTATCAGCCCCAAGCATTTTCAAAGAGTCTCGGGACTGATAGACGAAAAAAAAGTGGTGTTCGGCGGGGGCATGGACGGGGAGACTTTGAAAATTGCCCCCACCGTAATGGACGGCGTGACATGGGAGGACAAGGCGATGAAAGAGGAAATTTTCGGCCCGATCATGCCCGTGCTCGCGTTTGATGCTTTGGAAGAGGTCATAAAAATCGTAAACGACAGGCCGTCGCCCCTCGCGCTCTATATCTTTTCCTCAGACAAGGACGCCGTGGAAAAGGTACTCAAAGAATGCCGTTTCGGCGGGGGCTGCGTCAACGATACGATTATTCACCTCGCCACCAGCGAGATGGCGTTCGGCGGCGTCGGCATGAGCGGCATGGGCAGCTATCACGGGAAAAAGGGCTTCGACTGCTTTACGCACGAAAAGAGCATCGTCGATAAAAAGACGTTCATCGATTTGCCCATGCGCTATCGGCCGTATCGGAAAAAATATCAAAAAATGCTGAGAAAATTCCTCAAATAAAAAAGGCGCTTTTCAAAAAGCGCCTTTCTTTTTCGAAAAAATCAATAATTTTCCGCCTTTACCTGAAAATAGCTCTGCGGATGAGCGCAGACGGGACACACTTCGGGAGCCTTCTTGCCCACGCAGATATGCCCGCAGTTGCTGCACTGCCATACCACGTCTCCGTCTTTCGAAAAGACCAGATCTCCCTCGATATTCGCAAGCAATTTCTTATATCTCGCTTCGTGCTCCTTCTCGATCGCCGCCACGCCGTCGAACAGCCGCGCGATTTCCTCGAAGCCTTCTTCCCGCGCCGTCTTGGCAAAGCCCGCGTACATGTCCGTCCATTCATAGTTCTCGCCCGCCGCCGCGATACGAAGATTTTCCTTCGTGTCTCCGATTCCGCCGCTCAACAACTTGTACCATATTTTCGCGTGCTCGCGCTCGTTTTTCGCCGTCTCTTCAAAAATCGCCGAAATCTGCACGTATCCGTCTTTTTTCGCTTTGCTCGCAAAATAAGTGTACTTGTTCGTCGCTTCCGACTCTCCCGCAAACGCTGTCTTCAAATTCGCTTCCGTCTTTGTGCCTTTTAATTCTTTCATTCTTCTTTCAGCCTCCTTAATAAGACTATGTTTTATTAAAGTATTTATAGTATACTATAATTGAGGTGCTTTGTCAATAGGTTTCGGAAAAATTTTCCTATAAAATTTTTTTGCGGAAAATACGTCTGTTGACAAAAGAGAAAAAAACTGTTACAATCATAGTATTCACGGGTTATAAAAAATTTTCAAAGGACGGACGGCATTGAAATTCATGAACGAAAGACGCCGCAAGCGGATAGAAAAAAATATTCTCAAAGACAGGCGCTATAAGACGCTTATCTATAACCGCGTCATTCTCACCGTAGCCTTGGTATTGGTGCAGATCGTTCTTTACGGCTTTTTGATGGCCAGTTTCTATACGGCGGGAAGGGCGGTTCTGTTCGCCGTGGAGATTCTTGGCGTACTGTTCGTGCTCTATATCATCAACCGCAACGAGAAACCGAGCGCAAAGCTCAATTGGGTCATTATGATTCTCATTCTGCCGATTTGCGGAATTTCGCTCTATCTCTTATTCGGGGAGGGGCGGCCGACGCGCAGAATGAACAGGCGGATTTCCGCTGCAAAGAGGGAAAATGCGGGCGTCCTCGTACAGGACGCGGAAGTAAAGGCCTTTGTGGACGGAGGAGGAAGAAATACCGAAACCTGCCGCTATCTCATGAATTACGCCAATTATCCCGCGTACGGAGAAGGCGACGTCACCTATTATCCCTCGGGAAAAGAAATGTTCAAGGATATGCTGGATGCCTTGGAAGGTGCAAAAAAGTTTATTCTGGCGGAATATTTCATCATCTCCGGCGGAAAAATGTGGGATACGTTCAGGGAACTCCTTCTCAAAAAGGCAAACGAGGGCGTGGAAATCAAACTCATCTTTGACGACGTGGGAAGTTTGCTCCTGCTTCCGCCCAAATACGACAAGTATCTCGAATCTCTGCATCCGAACATCAAGTGTTTCCGCTTCAATCCCGCCGTTCCCGTCTTTACGATGCGCATGAACAACCGGGATCACCGTAAAATTCTCGTCGTGGACGGAAAAACGGCTTTTACGGGCGGAATCAACCTCGCGGACGAATATATCGACGAAAAAGTAAAATACGGAAAATGGAAAGACACGGGCGTGCGCGTTACGGGACGGGCTGTCAGTTCCTTTACCATGATGTTTTTCAATATCTGGAACGCTTTCCGAAAGGACAAGGGGGCCTTGCGCAATTATATCGCTCCCGAATATCTCGAAGGAGAATCCGAAATCGAACCCGTCGGTTCGGTAGGGAAAAACGGCACCGAAATCCCCGTGGAAGTCAGGTCGGGAAGATTGGCGGAACCTCCGTACGGAAACGATAAAAACGGCGCGTCCGCCGAAGCGGCAAATGAAAGATTCGGAAAGTGTTTGCCCTCGATCGCGATAAACGAAAGCGGAGTAAACCGCAAATTTACAAACGAGGAGGAGAGCTACGAAAGGACAGAGGGCTTTGAGGGGGAACCGGAAAAGAGAGGATTAATTATTCAGCCTTATGACGATTCTCCGCTCGACAGAGAGAGCGTGGGAGAGACGGTTTATCTGGAACTTATCAATCGCGCCTTCAAATATCTGTATATTTTTACCCCGTACCTCGTTCTGGACGACTTTATGCGCACGGCGCTCTGTAACGCAGCCAAACGGGGCGTGGACGTCCGTATCGTGACGCCCGGGATTCCCGATAAAAAGACCGTGTTCCGCCTCACGAGAGCCAATTACGGGCCGCTCCTCAAAGCGGGCGTCAGGATTTACGAATACACCCCCGGCTTTATCCATGCCAAGAGCATGGTCTGCGACGACGAGACCGCCGTCGTGGGAACCATCAATCTCGATTACAGGAGTCTCTATCTGCATTTTGAAAATGCCGTTTACTTTTCGCATTGTCCCGCGGTCGGGGCTCTGAAAAAGGACTGCCTCGCGGTCTTTAAGGAGTCCAAAAAAATTTCGCTCGAAGATACGCGGCAGACGTTTATCGGCAGACTGTTCGATTCCGTCCTGCGCGTCTTTGAAACCTTGCTTTGAGAAAGAGGAGAAGAGGCGGAACGGAAGGGAGGAAACATGAAGAAAATAGTTTCGATTTTTTTGGCGGCGGGGATGTTTCTAGCGTCTTCTTGTTCTTTATCGGATTTTTTCGATACGTGGGTGATGACAAATCAAAAAGAAACTACGGACGCCATGCTGCAAAGATTATGCGACGGGATATTTATGCGAGACGCAGAAGCCGTGAAAAACGAGTTCAGATACGATGACGTTTCAAAAATAGAGGATTTCGACGAAAGTGTAGAAAAATTATTCGATTATATTGAGGGCGACTTTGAAGGTTTTGAAAGGATTGCCGGCGGCAGCGAAGAGAAAGGCTGGGGAGAGCCGTACGAATACGGGGTGTTCCGTTCATGTCGATATCAACTGAATACTACGACGGACACGTATAAAATTATTTTCGACTATTGGTTCCATTATCGGGTAATCGGGGAGGAAAAAGACGAAAATAAAATCGGAATAGAATGTTTCGATATTATCGATGCGGAAAAGGACAGGGCGTGCGCTGATAAATATTACAGCGGCGACCCCGAGGGGAAACCCGGAATTAAATTCGATTACAAAACTTCCTACGATATGGACGAATTTGCCGTCGGGCAGTTCGGTTACGGCACGGGAGGAGAATTCGGACCCGTCATCTTAAATTCGGTCGCCGAGTTGGCAGAGTTTTACCAAACGAATAAAGAAAAATATTCCTTTGAAGGAGCGGAAAACGGCGGGAAATATCCGAAGGCGATTTCCGAATACGACGACGTATTTTTTGAAACGGGAAGTCTCTACGTCGCGGGAATGTACGACGAAGATGCGGGGAAAACATATATCCCGCAATGGGTATATATCGGCGATTTTGTCATGGCGAGAATAGCGGATTGGGAAGACGATTGGGGAGACGGCGCGTCGGGAGAAGAGAAGAAAAAAGGCGTAGTTGTGATTATCGAGCTTCCCGAAAAGGTCTCGTCCGATATTCCGATAAAAATTTTGCGCGATTGATTTTATAAATTAAACCCGAGGCGCCCTGCGAAGAGCGCCTCGGATTTTTTCGCCAAGCTATTTTATCAAAACGGCAGTTATACGATTTTGCGATAATAATAATAGACGTCGTCTTCCCCGATTTTCTGCATGACGGAAGAAAGCATTTTTTCGGAAGCGATGTTCTCTTTCAGACATTTTCCATTGATTTGCGTGAGTTCGAGCGTATAAATCGCATAATTTGCAGCGAGAGAAAACGCATACCTGCCTAAGCCCTGTCCGTCTGCTTCCGGAAGAATACGCACGCCGATTTCCGCTCCGCCCTTAAAATCGAAATTATAAATGATGACTTCACCTAAAAATTTGCCGTCTTTGCGAATCGCAAAATTCATCGCCATGCGGTTGGAAAAATCTTTTTTCTGGTCCTTATAAAAATAGTCGCGCTTGGGATTCGGACAGTCCTCCCGATAATCGTATCCCCACCAGCGGTTCCGTTCGTCGTCCAGACAAAGACGATTATAGGCGGGTATATCCTTTTCCGTGATCGGCGTCAGCGAAACGCCGTTTTCTCCCTTGATTACGGGAATTTTTTTCAGCCGATTGATCGCTGTCTTTACGTGCACACTATGCTTTCGGAGAATTTCCAAGGGTTGATATTGCAGTTTGGAAATACGAAGTCCGCGGCTCCCTGCATCGTCCTCGCGATTGATATATTTCACTCCGCCCGCAAAGGCTTTTGCAAACTCCTGCACCGTCGCGGGGTAGATGCCTTCATAATCGGGCAGAGCTTTTTCAATATGGTCGATGAGCGTCTCTCCGCAAATTTCACTCAGGCAGAAGGAAATGATTTCTCCGTTCCGCGTGAATCCGCCCGAAATAAATAAATCGCTCCCTACGTATTCCGTCATCGCATGGGCGAATTTGAGCTCCGTCTTTGCGCCCGGCGTATTATTCCGGTCGCCGAATTTCTTCCAGAACGCGCGGATTCGATCGTGATCGGCCTTTCCGAACGTTTCAAATCGCGCTTCGGGGTATAAGGCTCGGAATTTACGGATATGATTGCGCTGCCCTGCGTATTTCTTGCCTTCGAATTTAATGAAATCCCCCGCAAGATAGAGATAATCGTCAAAATTACGTTCTACGCGAATTTCGATGTTTGGATAACAGCTCAAAACCGTACAGACGGCACAGGCGGGCACGTCGCAGAGACGAAAGGGGATAAAATGTTCCGCACAGTATTCTCCGCATGCGCTCAATGCGCCCCGAATGTCTGCATTTTCTCCCGACGGGACAGGATAATCGAAATAGTCTTGTCCATACCAGCGACTTTTGACCAAAAGGCAGCCGCAGGCTTCCGCGTACGCGTATTCCGAATTTTGCCACATGATTTTGATCCCCGCGGAATAGTCGCTGATACGATAGGTGCATTGTTTATAATATTCTGCAAGTTTGTTTAGGTTACTTTTGTCTATGGGAGTGAATTGCATGGCCTTTCTTCTTCTTTTTTCCATATTATAACAGATTTTTCTCCGTTTTTCAAGTTTTTTGACAAAAAAACGGGCGCGTGCTTTTATTTTGTTGCGGGAAAGAAAAATTTATGCTACAATAAAAGCAGAAAAAACAACGGCCGAGCGGATACGAGGCAAAACGAAAAAAGAAAACGGGAACGGAAAGAACGTTTTCATAATCGAAAGGAAGACGGGAGACCAAGCAGAAAAATCGAACAGAAAAAAGGTGAAGGAATGAACAACAAAGACGGACAAAAAAAGACGAAAGACGAAAAAAAAGATAATATAAATACTGCAAAAAAGGCCGAAAAGGGACAGGAAAATAATCAAGCTCAATCCCAAAAAGGTCGTTGTCCGAAATGCGGCTCCGAAACCGAAAATGGGAAGTGTCCCGTCTGCGGATATAAACAGTATGTCCCCATGGACGCAAAAAAACTTTTTCGCATTCGGCTGATTCTCGGCGCAATCCTTGTCGCCGGACTGATTATTTGGGCAATCGTCACGCAATCATAAGCGGAGGAAAGGAAAATTCGTATCCTGCAAAAGAAATATTTCGAATGGGTAAAACCGACTTGTCCAATAGGCAAAGTACACTCGATGTCAATAAGAAGAGACTCGATAATACGCAAAAAATCTTTTGAAAATTCAGTCGCACAAGCGGCTGTTTTTATTTCCTCTCCCATAATGAAAAATGCTTCTATATGAAAAAAGACTTCGCTAAATATTTTACGAAAAGTTATCTGAAAAACGTTTGAAAAAAGAAAAAAAGGGTTAAAAATATAGCGAAAATAAGAAATTCCGCCGCGAGCGGAAGGGGAGGCAAAAGTTATGGATATGCGGAAATTTACGGAAAAATCCGTGACGGCTTTGCAGGAGGCGCAGAGCGTCGCGAAAGAATACGGCAATCAAGAAATAGGGCAGGTGCATCTTTTTTACGCTCTGATCACGGCGGACGAGGGATTGATTCCCCAGCTTTTGAAAAAAATGGAGATCGATTTGGAAGGACTGCGCTCGGCGGCGCAGGGAGAAATTGCCCGTTGCGTAAAAGTGAGCGGTGCGGAACAATATCTCTCTTCCGCTTTGGCGGAGGCTTTGGACGCCGCGGAAAAACAAGCGGCGAAGATGGGGGACAGCTATGTGTCCGTGGAACACCTCTTCTTCGGCCTGACGGAAAAACCCGATGCGGCGATAAAGAGACTCTTGAAGCAATTTTCGATCGAACAGAACGCTTTTATGCAGGCCGTGGCGAGCGTGCGCGGAAATCAGCGCGTAAACAGCGAAAATCCCGAAGATACTTATGACGTGCTCAATAAGTACGGCACTGACCTCGTCGAAAAGGCGAGACAGCATAAAATCGATCCCGTTATCGGCAGGGACGAGGAAATTCGGAACGTCATCCGCATTTTGTCGAGAAAGACGAAAAATAATCCCGTGCTGATCGGCGAGGCGGGCGTCGGTAAAACCGCAATCGCCGAAGGGCTCGCCATTCGTATCATGAAGGGAGACGTCCCCGATTCCCTCAAAAACCGCAAGGTCTTTTCGCTCGATATAGGCGCTTTGATTGCGGGGGCGAAATTCCGCGGGGAGTTCGAGGAACGTCTGAAAGCCGTGTTGTCCGAAGTCAAGAAGAGCGAGGGCGGCATTATCCTCTTTATCGACGAGCTGCACACGATTGTCGGTGCGGGTAAAACGGACGGGGCCATGGACGCGGGGAATCTGTTAAAACCCATGCTGGCGCGCGGCGAATTGCACTGTATCGGCGCGACGACCTTGGACGAATACCGCAAATATATCGAAAAGGATCCCGCCCTCGAACGGAGGTTCCAGCCCGTCATGGTGGACGAACCCACGGTCGAGGATACGATTTCCATTTTGCGGGGCTTAAAAGAGCGCTACGAGGTATATCACGGCGTCAAAATTCAGGACAATGCGTTAATTGCGGCGGCGACTTTATCCAATCGTTACATCACCGACCGTTTCCTGCCCGACAAGGCCATTGACCTCGTCGACGAGGCTTGCGCCATGATCAAGACGGAAATGGAGTCCATGCCTGCAGAAATGGATGAGATTTCCCGAAAGATCATGCAACTCGAAATCGAGGAGAACGCCCTCAAAAAGGAGACGGACAATCTTTCCGCCGCGCACCTCGCCGATACGCAAAAGGAGCTCGCCTCCTTGCGCGCTCAATACGCGGAAATGAAGAGCAAATGGGACAACGAGAAAAATTCTATCGGCAAGGTTCAGAAAATTCGGGAGGAGCTCGAACAAGCAAATGCGCAGCTCGAAAAGGCGCAGAGAGAATACGACCTCGAAACCGCCTCCAAATTGCAATACGGCAAGATTCCTCAATTGAAAAAAGAACTGGAAGAGAGCGAAAAAGCGGCGGCTTCCGCCAAAGATTCCACTCTCCTTCGGGACCGCGTGACGGAAGAGGAAATCGCCCGTATCGTCGCTCGCTGGACTGGAATCCCCGTGTCCAAGCTCATGGAAGGGGAACGCGAGAAACTCCTCCGCCTTCCCGAAACTTTGCATCAGAGAGTCGTGGGGCAAGATGAGGCCGTCGACGCCGTGTCGGACGCCATTCTGCGCTCCCGTGCGGGAATTGCCGACCCCGGGCGGCCGATCGGGTCTTTCCTTTTCCTCGGCCCTACCGGCGTGGGTAAGACGGAGCTCGCAAAAACGCTCGCGCGGGCTTTGTTCGACGACGAAAAGAATATGGTCCGTATCGACATGAGCGAATACATGGAAAAGTATTCCGTTTCGAGGCTCATCGGCGCGCCTCCCGGATATGTCGGTTACGACGAGGGCGGACAGCTCACCGAGGCGGTAAGGCGCAAGCCCTATTCCGTCGTACTGTTCGACGAAGTTGAAAAGGCACATCCCGACGTGTTCAATGTCCTCTTGCAGGTTCTGGACGACGGACGCATTACGGACGGACAGGGCAGAACCGTCGATTTCAAAAATACCGTCATCATCCTCACTTCCAATCTCGGCTCGTCGGCGATTCTCGACGGGATTCAAAGCGACGGGAGCATTTCCGAAGCCGCTAAGTCAGAGGTGGATAGATTGTTGAAAGCTTCTTTCCGTCCCGAATTCCTCAATCGGCTGGACGAAATTGTGTTCTTTAAGCCGCTCGTCAAAGAACAGGTGGAAAAGATCGTGGAACTTCTCTCCGAAGAATTGAAGAAGAGATTGGAGGAAAAACAGCTGTATCTCTCCATGACGCAGGCCGCGGTCGATTATATCGTGGACAGAGGCTACGACCCCGTGTACGGCGCTCGTCCTTTGAAACGGTATATGCAGCATACTTTGGAGACGATGCTGGCGAAAAATATTCTCGCAAACGACTATTCCGCCGGCGATCATATTCAGGTGGACGCCGATGCAAACGGGCTGTTTGCCAAAAAAATTCAATAAATTGAATCTCCCGAAAAATTTTTCGGGAGATTTTTTTTCTTCAAAAAAACAGCGCGGAATAAAAGCCGGCCGCATAAAAATGCGGCCGGCTTTTGTCACTCTACTTCCTTTAAGGTCAATTCGTAAAATTTTCCTGCCTCTGTCAAAATCATAAAGGCATTTTTTTTCTTACGATTGTACGTGACGTCCTCCACCCCGTCTACTTCCGTCAAAATCGCTTCTCCGATTTGATACAACAGCTCATCATCTTCCATAAAATACCCCTCCTTGGTATAGTCCCATACATCGTATGGCATATATATTATAACTCCGTTGTCGGCAAATGACAAGTAAATTTCGCCAATGACGGAGATAATATTTTTACAAGGAGTTAAAATTAATGTTTAATATGGCGAAATTTTCGGACAGACTGGGAGACATTATGTTCGACAAAGACACGTCGACGGCGGCTTTGAGCAAAGCAGTCGGCGTGTCTAAATCTACGATTTATCGGTATCTGAAAGGGCAGAGAGTCCCTGAAACGGAAATTTTGATCCGTATCGCCGATTATTTTCATTGTACAATTGATTTCCAGCTCGGCTTGGAGGAAAACGATTATGCGGGATCTCCGCGCGCTTGTCCTCCGTTTTCCGAACGCTTTGTTTTTCTTTTGAAAAAGTTCCGTTATACGAAATATCGACTCTCCGTCAAGGCTAAAATCCCTGAATCTGTCCTCTATACTTGGCAAAAGGGAGAATGTTCGCCTGAATTGGAAAGTCTATTGAAATTGGCACGACTTTTCGACTGTTCAGTCGATTATGTCCTCGGCAGGGGCGATTATTAATTTATTTCTCGCCACCCCCCCCATATAAAAAAGGAGACATCAAATTGACCGCATCTTTTTAGGCGCGGTCGTTTTTTTTATCTTTTTTCGTTTCCGCTGGGCAGGGCAGCGATGACCTCTCTATACAAAGGAAAAGTTTCCTAAATTATCCTTTTTTCCTTATTTTTCAAGCGATACAGCTATAAAAAACAAGTATATGGATTATATGATAATCAACTGAAATTTCTTTTCAAAAATAACATAATAGATTAATAAAATAGATACGAAAGAGGAGAAGCTGTTATGGGAAAGCTGGGGACCTTTGGGGAAAGACTTACAGAACTGATGGCCGAAACAGAATTGACGGCGAAAGGTCTGGCCGAACGGCTCGGCGTGAGCTCTTCTACTGTCTATCGCTGGAAAAACGACGCGTGCAGTATACGACTTTCCAATCTGATCGCAGTCTCCGATTTCTTTGAGGCTACCTTCGATTTCCTCCTCGGCCGCTGCGACGACAATCAATTTTCTAAACCTTCCGCTTTGCCTCGCCGTTTCGATCTCTGTGTGAGGCATATCATGAAAGAAGTCAAAATGTCCATTTATAAAATGAAACAACTCTCCCGCTATGACGGCAAGTCCTTGGAAAAATGGCGCAAATCCGACCCTACCGCTTATACACTCGAAGCTCTCGCGGATCTGTTCGATTGTTCCGTCGATCACCTCCTCGGCAGAGATTGATTTTCTGCTACCGTTTTGGAAGTTATCGGGATTAATTGGTCCTTAATGTGATAAAATGGCAGTGAAAATTGTTTTGGAGCTGCTATAATGGATTCGTTTTCTGAAATTTTACAGGAGTTTTTGAAAATTAACTCTCTTACTCAAAAAAATTTTGCCGAAGCAATAGAAGTAAAGCCCTCTCAGGTCAGTGAATGGTTAAAAGGAAAAGTTGTACCTGGATATTATTCATTAAAAAAGATAGCTGTTACTTTTTGTATATCTGCGGATTATCTTTTAGGCTTAAAGGAAGATTATTTTTGAGAGGGGAGGGGAAAACGCGCTCTTTAAGACGGTCCGTCCGCGTATTTGTCGAGAAGCGTCCACAGTACTTTTTTGTCGTTGTCGCTCGCCCGTAAATATCGGGCGAGCAGTTCTTTTACTTCTTCGGGCAGGGAACCTTTTCGATAAGGATTGTTCGTGAGTCCTAAAAGATAATCGGTCGAAACCTCTAAAAATCGCGCTATCGACGCTAAAATTTCAAAGTTTTCGGGATTTCGCGCTCCGCTCAGATATCGGGAGACGGTCGCTTCCGTTGCGGCTGTTTCTTCCGCCAGCTGCCGACCGTTTACGCCCTTTCGCTCCATTGCCTCTTTCAGTCTGAGGGGAAAATTTCCGTTTGTCAAACCTCTCTCCTTTTTCTTACCGCGCTCCTTGCCGTGCGGTAAGTTTTTTCTTTTATTTTACTTGATTTCCGAGTGCTTTTTTTGTCTATTTTTGTCACAAAATGAAAGTTTTGTGAAATGATAAATTACCCCTTTCAAACGCTTGACTTTATGTAGCATGCTTCATATAATAAGTATACTGTTTTGAAACTGCGGCGGAAAAGAATTGTTCGGCGAGATTATATTGCGGCTGAGAATGATTTTCGGGCAGAGAGGTATTGTGTCCCAAAATGGGGCGGCAATAAAACGAGGAACGCTATGGAAACGCATATAGGATTGCTCCTGAAAAAAATCAGCGAAAAGATGGAGCGGAGGGCGAACGATAAACGCGAGGAGAGCGGGGTGACCTTTTCCCAGGGAAAGGTGCTTTGGTATCTTCACACTTATGGCAAAAAGGAACCGGTCACGCTTCGAGATATAGAAAGATATTTCGATGTTTCCCACGCTACCGTTTCGGGACTCGTCTCTCGGCTGGAAGAAAAGGGGTTCGTGCGTGCCGAGTCGGACAAAAACGACCGCAGGGCAAAAAATGTGTCCATTACGGAAACCGCAGAGGAAATGTTCAGAGAAATGAAAGCCCAACAGCGCGAGACGGAGGAAACTCTCCTGAAAGGATTTTCCGATGAGGAAAGGCGGGTTTTTAAGGGATATCTACAACGAATCTATGCGAATTTAGAATAAACTTCATTGAAAAAAGATTCAAAAAAGTAGAGGAACGGATTCGGGCAAGAACGGGAAAACCGCGGAACGGTTTTCAAAGGAAGCCGGAGGCTTTATAAGTCCGCGAACGGCGGCACATCAAAAAAGGAAAAACATTTTTTGGAGGATATAAATTCGGTTATGGTAAAGACATTGGTCAAAAGCGTGCGGGAATATAAAAAACACGCAATACTGACCCCCGTATGTATGATACTCGAAGTTGTGTGCGAATGTCTGATTCCCATGTTCATGACGACCATGATGGATTATGTCGGAGATATGCCGCGACTGCTCGCATACGGCGGAATACTTATTCTTATGGCGGCTCTGTCCTTGACGGGCGGCGTTCTGGCAGGAAAATTTGCCGCGACGGCGAGCTGCGGTTTCGCTAAAAATTTGAGACAGGATTTATTTTATTCCGTCCAACAGTTTTCCTTCAAGGACGTGGATAAGTTTTCCTCCTCCTCTCTCGTCACGAGGCTGACCACGGACGTTTCTAACGTTCAAATGGCGTTTCAGATGTGTATCCGTATCGCGGTGCGCGTTCCCTTGATGTTCATTTTCTCGTTCATCATGGGCTTTACGATCAATCATACTTTGGCACTCATTTATCTCGCTATTCTGCCCATTCTCTTGGTGGTAATGGTCCTTATCGTAGTGTACGTCATGCCCTTCTTCCGCCGTATTTTCAAAAAATACGACGCAATGAACAATTCCGTTCAGGAAAACGTCGGCGGTATCCGCGTCGTCAAATCCTTTGTGCGCGAAGACTATGAAAAGGAAAAGTTCGCTAAGATTTCGGGAGAAGTCAAGGCCGACTTCACAAAAGCAGAAAAAATGATGGCACTCGTTTCGCCCGTCATGATGTTCTGTATGTATCTCGCTTCCCTTCTTGTATCTTGGTTCGGCGCTCGCATTATTATTAGTTCGGGCGGTTCGTCCATGGAGCCGCAGGACCTCTCCGCCATGATTACTTACGGCGTTCAGATTCTTTCATCGCTCATGATGCTGGCTATGGTTTTCGCAATGATCACGATGTCGGGAGAATCCGCTCGGCGTATTACGGAAGTACTCGAACAGAAATCTGACCTCGTCAGCCCCGAAAACGGAATTAAGGAAATGAAGGACGGCGGTATCCGTTTCGATAACGTCAGCTTCAAATATTCCGCAAAGGCGGAGAAATACGCTTTGTCCGACATCAATCTCGACATTCGCCCCGGCGAGACGGTCGGCATTCTCGGAGGCACGGGCGCGTCGAAAACGTCGCTCATTCAGCTGATTCCCCGTCTCTACGACACCACCGAGGGCGCCGTATATGTCGGCGGCGTCAACGTCAAGGATTATGACCTCGACTTCCTTCGCACCGAAGTCGCCGTCGTCCTGCAAAAAAACGTCCTCTTCTCCGGAACGATCAAGGAGAATCTTCGCTGGGGAAATCCCAACGCTTCCGATGAGGAGCTTGAAAGAGTATGCAAATTAGCTCAGGCAGATGAATTCGTTCGCTCTTTCCCCGACGGCTACGATACGTATATCGAACAGGGAGGAACCAACGTATCCGGCGGTCAGAAGCAGAGGCTCTGTATCGCCCGCGCCCTTTTGAGAAAACCCAAAGTGCTCATTCTCGACGATTCGACTTCGGCGGTCGATACCAAGACGGATGCTCTGATCCGAAAGGCGTTTGCGGAAGAAATTCCCGATACCACGAAAATCATCATTGCGCAGCGCGTCGCGTCGGTGGAAAGCGCCGACAAAATCCTCGTCATGGACGGCGGAAAAATCATCGCTTCCGGCACGCACGAAGAACTTATGCAGTCGAGCGAGATTTACCGCGAAATCTACGAGGAGCAGACCAAGGGAAAAACGCCCGAAAACGAGGAAACACAAAGGGCGGAATCCGAAGCGGCGGCCGCTCTCAAAGCGATCGACAAAGGAGGTAACGACTGATGGCAGCAGCGAACAGTGCTTCCCGCCCCATGAAAATGCGCGGCGGTAGGGGTATGGCAGTCCCCGCGGGAACCGTCAAGAAGGGTACCCTGAAAAGATTGTTAAAATATATCTTCAAATATTACAAGAGCGCGTTGATCGCCGTTTTCGTCTGTTTGATTTTGAGCGCGGCCGGCGGACTCATTTCCACCGTGTTTATGCAACAGCTCATCGATAACGTCATTACGCCCGGTATCAAAAACGGATTCGATTCCGTAAAGAGCACGTTAGTAGGTCTCATCGCCTTGATGGGTTCTTTATACGTCGTGGCCGTCGTCGCCTCCTTCCTGTATACGCAGATTATGGCCATCGTCACGCAGGGAATTTTGTGCCATTTCCGCGAGGATATGTTCAACAGAATGGAATCCCTTCCCATTAAATATTTCGATACGCATGCTCACGGCGATATTATGAGTACCTATACTAACGACACCGACGCCATGCGCCAGCTCGTCGGACAGAGCCTTCCTACGCTCTTTTCCGCCGGTCTGACTGTGACTATCTGTATTTGTACCATGCTTTGGTACAGCCTTTGGCTCACTCTGGTCGTAGGGCTTTGTTCCGTCGTCATGTTCTCCGTCGTCAAGAGAGTGGGCGGAAACAGCTCCAAATACATGGTCGCACAACAGCGCTCTCTCGCGGCGGAGGAGGGCTTTATCGAAGAAATCATGAAAGGGCAGAAGGTCGTAAAAGTATTTACGCACGAGGAAGCCGCAAAACGAGATTTCGATAAGCTCAACGGAGAGCTCTTTCATGACAGCGAAAAGGCGCATATCTTCGGTAACGTCTTAGGGCCTATCCTCGGCAATATCGGCAATTTCACTTACGTCCTTCTCGCCATCGTCGGCGGACTGCTGCTGACGATCGACGCTCCAAATGTCGGTATCAGTAGTATCGCCACCGGGCTCATACCTATTTCCTCCGGTATTGTACTTTCTTTCCTCGGCATGTCCAGACAGTTTACGCAGACCGTCAACCAAGCCTCTCAACAGGTCTCCATGATCGCCATGGGACTCGCGGGCGTCGGGCGTATCTTCGAGCTTTTGGACGAGGAGCCCGAACACGACGAGGGGTACGTCACGCTCGTAAACGCAAAGAGGGACGAAAACGGCAAGCTCGTCGAAACTCCCGAACGTACCAATCTCTGGGCTTGGAGACATTTCCACAAGGCCGACGGCACGGTTACGTATACCGAGCTGAAAGGGGATATCGTCATGGAACACGTCGATTTCGGATATGTACCCGAAAAACAGGTCCTCATCGACGTCTCCCTCTATGCGAAACCCGGTCAGAAAATCGCGTTCGTAGGTGCGACGGGCGCGGGAAAAACGACTATTACCAACCTCATCAATCGCTTCTACGACATCGCGGACGGCAAGATCCGTTACGACGGCATCAATATCAACAAAATCAACAAGAAGGATTTGCGCCGCTCCTTAGGTATCGTCTTGCAGGACACCAACCTGTTTACGGGAACGGTCATGGACAATATCCGCTACGGCCGTCTCGACGCGACGGATGAAGAATGTATCGCGGCCGCGAAGCTCGCGAATGCGGACGACTTTATCCGCCGTCTGCCCGAAGGATACAATACCATGCTTACCAACAACGGCGCGAATCTGTCGCAGGGACAGAGACAGCTTTTGTCCATCGCCCGCGCCGCCGTGGCGGATACGCCTGCCATGATTCTCGACGAGGCGACTTCCTCCATCGATACGCATACCGAAGCGCTCGTACAGGACGGTATGGATAAACTCATGGAAGGCCGTACGGTATTCGTCATTGCGCACCGACTCTCCACCGTGCGCAACTCCAATGCCATCATGGTCCTCGACCACGGCCGCATTATCGAACGCGGTACGCACGAACAGCTCATCGAGCAGAAGGGCGTTTATTATCAGCTCTATACGGGCGCCTTCGAACTCGAATGATTTTGCTCGTTCTTTCCTCCGGAGAAATCCGGAGGATTTTTTTTGTTCGTCCGCGGTGAAAAATTGCTTTTCGAAAACGGATATGGTATAATGTCGATAATGTCGGAAAATATCGGATACGGATATCATACAATGTCGGGTGCCGATACATCGGAAACCGATGTAATACGCGCGCGGACGCCGTGCGCCGAAAAGAAAAGGACTCTGCGCACTACAAACCGCAGACGAGAAAAACGCAAAAACGCATACACGGCTGACCGCAAGCACGGGGAAAATTCATGTACGGCAAAAACACAGGGAAAAGAGGAACTCATGAACAACGAATTTTTTTCTTTTGAACTTATTAAAACCGATCCCGATACGGGGGCGAGGGCGGGGATTTTGCATACCCCTCACGGCGATATCGAAACGCCCGTTTATATGCCCGTGGGAACGCAGGCGACCGTCAAGGGCGTATTTCCGCGCGATTTGAAGGAGGCGGGTTCTCAGATTATTCTCGCCAATACCTATCACCTCTACATGCGCCCCGGCGACGATATCGTAAAAAAAGCGGGCGGGCTTCATTCCTTCATGAACTGGGACAGGCCCATTCTGACGGACAGCGGTGGGTTTCAGGTCTTTTCTCTCGCAAAGCTCAATAAAATAACCGACGCGGGCGTGGAATTTTCCTCCAACATCGACGGAAGCAAACATTTCTTTACCCCCGAAAAGGCCATGGAAGTGGAAGAGAATCTCGGCGCCGATATTATCATGGCTTTCGACGAGTGCAGCGAATACGGCTTTACGCACGCTCAGGCAAGGGAAGCCATGATTCGCACGGGAAACTGGCTGGAACGCTGCTTTAAGCACCACGAGGCGCAAAATCGCCCCTGGCAGGCGCTGTTCCCTATCGTTCAGGGCAACCTCTATAAGGATTTGCGCGCGGAAAGTCTCGAAAGGTGCTGTCCCTTCGTAAAACACGGCATCGCTGTCGGGGGACTTTCCGTCGGAGAACCCAAACCGCTCATGTACGAGATTCTCGATTCTTTGAAAGAAAAGCTCCCCACGGACGTGCCCAGGTATTTGATGGGAGTCGGTTCGCCCGATTGCCTCATCGAAGGAACTCTGCGCGGCGTGGATATGTTCGACTGCGTACTCGCGACCAGAATTGCGAGAAACGGCACCGCTTTGACCTCCCGCGGGCGGGTGGTCGTACGGAACGGGCGCTACAAGGAGGATTTTACGCCCTTGGACGAGGAGTGCGACTGCTATTGCTGCAAACATTATACGAAAGCCTACCTTCGCCATCTCGTCAACGTGGGGGAAATGTACGGCGCCATGCTTTTGAGTTTACACAACATCACGTTCCTGCACAAACTCATGAAGGGGCTTCGCGGAGCCATTCTCGGCGGTTATGTCCGCGATTACGCAAAGGAATTTTACGGAAAATACGGCGGCGAAGGGAAATGGTGAGCCGCCGGAAAAGACGGGAATAAGTAGCGGCAGTCCGTGTAAAGACTAAAATTGATGACGGGAAATTTTTCCGTGGGCAGGGAGAAGAAAAAATCTGTCGGGAATTGTGACCGGGGAAAAGGAAGAACAGAACAAGCATGCCGATAAATTTTTCGCTTAACAAATGAAAAATGGGTGAAAAATGAAAAAATGTCATAATCCGACAGAGAAATACTTGCCAAAAACGCGAAAAAAGGGTATCATATAAAATATAAAACTTTGAAACAATCATAAGGAGAAAAATTATGCTGTTTAATTTATTGGATTCGGCGACTTCTTCAAGCCCGACGAGCGGCGGCGGAGGGGGTTGGATGTCTTGGGTGCTGATTATCGGCCTTGTCCTCGTTATCGTCGTCTTCATGGTGCTCAACAGCCGTTCGGCCAAAAAGAGACAGAAAGAAACGCAGGAAATGCTGGATGCCATTCAGCCCGGCAATAAAGTAAAGACGATCGGCGGCGTCTGCGGTATCGTCGTGGAGGTCAATCCCGAAGACAATACGTTCATTCTCGAAACGGGTACGGAAGCGACCGGAAAATCTTACCTCAAATTCGACAAACAGGCCGTCTATCAGACGGATGCGACGGCGAAAAAGACCGAAAAGGCCGAGCTCCCTCCCGAACAGCCCGAACAGTCCGAAGAGACTGCTCAACAGCCTGCACAGGTCGATGACGGCTCTGCGGAAATCGTCGAGGAAAAGACCGAAGCGCCCGAAAATCAGGAGACGGAAAACAAAGACTGAGTCGGGAAAACAAAAATCGGCTTGCGTCAATAAACACGGATTTGCGTTTTTTGAAATTGCTTCTAAAACGAATATGCCTCCGCATAGGATAATACCGAAATATCCTATGCGGAGGTATCTTTTTTATCATGCAATCGGAAAATTCTTTTGCCGCTCATTTGGTGCAAATCGCCAAGGCCGTCCTGCTCTCTGTCCTCTTCTGCCTTGCGGCCGTGCTCATCTTCTCTCTCGTTCTCAAATTCGCGTCCCTCTCCGAGTCCGTCATTAAGCCCGTCAATCAGTGCATCAAAGCGCTCGCCATCCTCTTCGGCTGTTTCTTTGCACTCCGCGGCGAAAAAGGCTGGCTCAAAGGTTTGGCGGCGGGGATTCTCACCGTCATGCTCACTTATCTCGTGTTCGCTATGGTCGGCGGGGACTTCTCTCTCTCCTGGCTGATTTTGGCAGAGCTCGCCTTCGGCGCTGTCGCGGGCGCTTTGAGCGGCATCGTCGCCGTGAATGTGCATCACGATTAAAACATAAAATTTTTAACGAAAAACATTAAAAAATAGTTGACATACATAAAATTCTATGCTATACTGTACCCACAAAACGAAATCGGGAGACAGTTTAAGTTTATGGAAGAAGTAAAAAAGATTCAAAAGATAGGCAAGGTCGTAAAAATCGTCACCTTGATTTTGGGGATTTTGACGATCGTCGGCTGCGGAGTCGGGTTTTTCGGCGCGTTGATTCTCGCCGTCGTGCCGGGGAATTGGCTGCAAATTTCCGTCGAACTGAACGGAAGCGTGGGAATATCCAGCTCTTTATCCGTATTTGAAAGGCTCGTGCAAAGTATTGCGGAGGATCTGCCCGGCGGCGTGGTGACGGGGGAGGGAAATTCTCTTCTCGTCGAATTCGGATCGGGAGAGATGAAAAATATTCCGCTGACGAAATTGCTCGCGCTCGCCGCCTTTGTCGGGGCGCTGACCGCGGCGGTTTACGGGGTCGTGTTCCTGCTCATTTCCAAATTCGGGAAAATGCTCGAAAAGAACAGCTCGCCGTTCTGTAAGCCCTGTATCCGCTATTTGAAGGTCACGGCGTTCCTGCTCCTCGCCTGGTCGGTTCTGTCCGTTCTCACGGGAAAGGCGGCGCTCGGAATACTGTTCGGGAGTTTTATGCTCGGGGTTTCGTGGAATGCGGGCGGCATATTCGTCTCTCTCGTGCTCCTTTTGGTCGCGTATATTTTTGAATACGGCGCAAAATTGCAGAAGGACGTGGACGAAACGCTGTAATCGTTTCAGAAAACAGGACGAAACGTTGCGAGAATTTAAGGCGGCGGCAAGATTGTAATTATTTAAGGAAACGGGCAAAAGAGATGATTATTTTACGATTGGACAGGGTTATGGCGGACAGGAAAATGTCTTTGAACGAACTTTCGGAAAAGGTCGGCGTGGCGAACGTCAATCTGTCGAAAATCAAGACGGGAAAAATCAGCGCTATCCGGTTTTCGACGCTGGACGCTATCTGCAAAGCGCTTGACTGCCAGCCGGGGGATATTCTCGAATATCGGGGAGAAGAGAGCCCGTCGCGCGAAAAATAAAAAAACATGGCAGAAACTGCTTGCAATTTGCGCCCGTGTGTATTATAATAATAGCATAAAAACCGAGTTCGGGGCTTTTGGAAAGGATAAAGTCGGATTCGGGATTCAATTTGGAGGAGAACGGCTATGATTAAAACGATTGCGAAACCCGCAGAAAGAAAAGTAACCGGCTGCGGCGAGTGCAGAAGCACCTGTCAGTCCGCCTGCAAAACGAGCTGCACGGTGGGAAATCAGTCCTGCGAAAGGATTACCCGCGAAGAAAAAATCGAACGCAAGTAATTTCGGTAAAAAAATATCCGGCGTAAAAGGCGCGTATACTTACGCGCCCTTTTTGCCGTCAAAAAGGATTTTATGATACACGTTTTCAACTATCGCGATAAAAACTATATCTACGACGTGGGCAGCGGCTCCCTGCACGAATGCGACAAGACCACCGCGGATTATCTCCGCGCCAAAGAGGAGGGACAGCCCGTCGATATTACTTATATCACCGACGAGGAAATCAAAAATATCCTCGCGGACGTGGAGGGGCTCAAAGAACAGGGACTTTTGTTCAAGGAAGAGGTAAAGACCTATCCCATGAAGAGCGACGAGATAAAGGCGCTCTGTATTCATATCTGCCACGACTGCAATTTTCGCTGCCGCTACTGCTTTGCGGACGAGGGCGCGTATCACTCCGCCCGCGAGTTCATGAGCGAGGAGACCGCTAAGGCGGCGGTGGATTTCCTCATCGCAAACAGCGGGAAGCGCAAGGTCCTCGAAATGGACTTTTTCGGCGGCGAACCGCTCATGAATCTTTCCGTGCTCAAAAAGACCGTCTATTACGCCAAGGAGCAGGCCGCCAAGGTCGGAAAGAAATTCCTGTTCACGACTACGACCAATGCGCTCCTTTTGAACGACGAGACGATTAAATTTTTCAACGAGGAAATGGAAAACGTCGTCCTCTCCCTCGACGGAAGAAAAGAGGTTCACGACGCCATCAGAAAGACGGTGAACGGGAAGGGAAGTTTCGATTACGTCATCGGCAACATCAAAAAGTTCGTCTCCCTGCGCGGGAACAAGAGCTATTACGTCCGCGGAACCTTTACGGCAAAGAATCTCGATTTTTCAAAAGACGTGCTCTTCATCGCGGATCAGGGACTCGATTCCATTTCCATGGAGCCCGTCGTCACCGATTTGCCCGATTTAGAGATAAAGGAAGAACACCTTCCCGCAATAGAACGGGAGTATGAAACTCTCTGCGACGAATACTTGAAGCGCTACGCGGAAGGGAAGGGATTCAACTTCTTCCATTTCAATATCGATCTCGAAGGCGGGCCCTGCCTTTCCAAACGGGTCTCCGCCTGCGGGGCCGGAAACGAATACTTTTCCGTCGTTCCGAACGGCGATCTCTATCCCTGTCACCAATTCGCGGGAGACAAGGATTTCTATATGGGAAACGTGCGCGACGGGATCACGCGGCCGGACATTCGGGAAAAATTCAAAAATTCCTGCCTGTTCACCCGCAAAAAGTGCGGGGACTGTTTCGCAAAATTCATCTGTTCGGGCGGCTGCAACGCCAACAATTATCACTTCAACGGCGATATAAACGAACCGTATGAAATGACCTGTGCGATGATGAAAAAGCGCATCGAATGCGCCATGCACATTCTCGCCGAGAAAAAAGTCCTCGCGTCCGCGGGAAAAGAAGCCGGGCAAAGCGGAAAGTAAACATAAACCGTGTGAAAAGGACTCGGCGGGGCGGCCGTCAAAAATTTGAACGCGCGGAAGATATTTCCCGAAAACGCAGGTACGCGAAAGGACGGAGTTCCTCAAAGGCGCGCCGTGCAAAAGGGGATAAAGACCGCGCGGAGGACGAAAACGTGCTTTCGAGCTCCTCGGATTTGCCCGCAAAGCGCATTTTTGTGAAAAACGGCAAAAAATTCGCGTTAAGCCGCCTTTATGACTTGACGGGCGGCGGAAGATAAGATATAATAAAACAGTATCAGTGTAAAATTCGGGTGCGTGCCCGAAAATCATCAGGAGGCTATTCAATGGGCAAGAAGAAATCGGTGGTATTGTTGACTTTGCTTACCATCGTAATCGTCGCGTTGTGCGCGATGATCGTGGTTCCTTCTTTCGAGCTCCCGTTCCTGTGGAACGGCGCCGTCAGCAACTGGAACCCCGTCGTCAAAACGTACGACCTCGACGCAAACCTCGGCGGGGGATATTATACCTATTACTACCCCGAAGGAGTCATTTCCGAGGTCGAATATCAGAAAGAATATGAATCCCGCTCGGAGGACAAGCAGGAGGAATATGAAAATTCTTATACTCCGTATAAAGGACTGTATTTGAGCACCGATTCCGACGACGGCGTCGTAGAGGAAACGGAGAACGGATACGTCGTCACCGATTCCTTCAAGGAGTCTTTCGAGGCGGCGAAAAAAGAAATTTCTTCCCGCTATGAAAAGAGAGGGGATTCCTCTTTCCGCGTGTCCGTCGTGGACGATTACGCTCTGAGAATAGAACTTCCCGTCTCCGATACGGCGGCGGGCACCGCGTTCAGCTATTTCTCCTATACGGGGGAATTTACGCTGTATGACGGCACCAATACCGTTCTCGAAGCGTCGAAGGACGAGTCTCCCAAGGACTATATCAAAGGCTTTTCGCCAAAAAAGAACGGCGACAGCACCTATATCCAGGTTAAACTCACCGACGAAGGCAGAAAACTTATTAAGGACGTGACGACGTCCTTGGCTTCTTCGTCTTCTTCCGACGACGGCTCCACTTCTTCGGGCGGTACGCTTTCCTTCAAAGTGGGTGACGAGTCGATTATTCAGCTTTCGGTAACCGAGGCAATCGATGAAAAGACACTCTATATCGGAGGTACGGATACCTATACGGACGAAACGGCTTCGGTCGTTGCGATCCTTCTCAATTCCGCGCTCAATGCGGGGGATCTCGGCCTCGGCTTCGAAGTGGAAGAAACGAGAACGTTCGGACCTGCATACGGCTCCAATGCACTTACGCTGCTCTATATCGCGTTGGCAATCGTGCTCGTTGCCTCCATTATCTGGCCCTTCATCAAATACAAGGGATTCGGCGGCGCCTGCGCCTATTCCACGCTGTCCTATCTCATCGTCACCGCTATCTGCTTCGCCTTCATTTCGAGCGGCGTGTTCGAGGTGACTTTGGGAACCGTTGCGATTTTCCTCTTCGGCCTGCTCCTCACCAATCTCTTCAATGCGCGCGTCTACGGCGCCATAAAATCGGAATTCGATACGGGCAAAACGGTGGATTCTTCCGTCAAAGCGGGGTATAAAAAGACTTTGGCAGGCATGATCGACGTCTATGCGGTGCTCGTCCTCGCTTCCGTCGCCCTCCTGATCGGCGCAGCCGGATTGCACACACTGGCTCTGCAAGCGCTTATCTGTTTCGTTACGGGCGCTTTCTGCAATCTCCTGTGGACGCGCTTTATCAACTGCATGTTGGTGTCTTCGTCGAAAGATAAATATAAATATTTCGGCTTTGTAAGGGAGGATGACGACGATGAGTAAGATGAATAAAACGGTCGGAAAGTTCAAGCTTTGGGCCATTCTCAGCGCGCTCGTCATCGCCGCGGGAATCGTGATTTTAGCCGTCTTCGGATTTAATCCCGATACCACGGTTTCCGATGTAAAGACGCTGAGCGTCGAGCTGGAATCCTATGTCGAAATTTCTGACGCGAGAGTGGAGAGCGTCAAAGAAATCTGCGAATCGGAATTCGAGAAGGCAGGTTTGAAAGACGCTTATACGGTCAAGGCGGACATGTCGAACGGAGGGGAACTTCTCTATGTGTTCGACAAGAATACCGACGACGCTAAATTAAATGAGGCTAAAACTGCAATCGGCGTCGCTCTGAACGCGGCTTCCGAGGCAGAGGGCAACCTCAACGGGGCTTTCTTCTATGTCACGACGGGGAGCGAGAACGCCATAGCGGTCGTCCCTTCGGGATATATCTGGCGCGGTGCGCTGGCGGGAGCCGTGATTCTCCTCGTGATTTTTGTGTATGTCTCTGTTCGCTATAAGCTGAACATGGGCATCGCGGGTGCGGTTTCCTCCCTCGTAGGGACGCTTCTGACGTTGGCGGTCGTTGCGCTGGTGCGTATTCCCGTGACTACGTCCGTCGCGTATGTCGGTGCGTTTGCGCTTCTCTTTACGGCGCTCACCTCCATGCTGACTTTCAACAAAATGCGCGAAAATTTCAAGACGGAAGAATATAAAGCGATGTCTGCCGAGGAAGCCGTTTCTTCCTCCGTTCAGACAAAGTCGGTTTTGTTCTTCGCTCTTTTAAGCATTATAGCTCTCGTTCTGGTAGGGGCCATTGCCGTGACTTCGGTCCGGTGGTTCGCGGTCGCCGCGTTGGTGGCGGTCGTTATGGGAACTTTCTCGTCTTTGATCTTCATGCCTGCCATGTATCTTCCCATGAAGAAGATTTCCGACAAACGGGCGGCGGAACGTGCGAGATACGACTATAAAAAGGGCGCTAAGTCCGTAAAAGCAGCCGCGAAAGCGGAAACGCAATCTGCGGCGGACGCGGAAAAGAATTCCGCGGACAAGAGTGCAGAATAATATAACATGCGCTTCATGGAAAAATGAGGACAAATAAGGCCGGATTTGGGCGGCGGCGAAGGACCGGAAACGGTCCTTTTGCGGCTATTATGCAAAGTGATGGGCGGGAGGGCTTTATTCCCGCCCGCTCTTTTCTTTGATAAAGACAGGGAAAATATGTTCCCGCAAAAGAGCGTAGCCGATAAATTCGGGCGGGCGGCGGAAAAGAGAAAAAAGGCCCAAAGGCAAACAGGTAAAACAGCCCAACGGATTCGAAAGCGAGAAGTAAACGAATAAAACGGAACAACAGAATCCGAAAGCGAGAAGTAAACGAATAAAACGGAACAACAGAATCCGGAAGCGAGAAGTAAGCGGATAAAACGGCTCGACAGAACCCGAAAGCGAGAAGTAAACGGGCAAAACGGAGCAACGGAACCCGAAAACGAGAAGTAAACGGGCAAAACGGAGCAACGGAACCCGAAAACGAGAAGCAAGCGGATAAAATGGCCCGATAGAACCCGAAGAACAGGAAATAAACGGGTAAAACGGCCTGACAGGAGCCGAGAACGGGAAGCGAACGGACAAAATGAGAATCCGGGAGAAGATATTGACCGTATAACGGGTTAAAGAACAAGGAATTAAAATGAAAAAAATCGTTCCCGAATATATATTTTCGGAGGAACAACTCAATAAAATCGCCGAACTTTCCGAGGAGACGGGACTGACGGAACATATCGTGCGTATTCTCTATGCGCGGGGCGTGGACGACGCGGAAAAAATTTACAAATTTATGCACCCTTCCCGTCTCAACTTTCTTTCTCCCATGCTCATGAAAGGGATGAAAGAGGCGGTGGATATGCTCGTTTCCGCGAGAGAAGAGGGAAAGACTGTCGCGGTGTTCGGCGATTACGACGCGGACGGAATTTGTGCTTCCGCCATTATGTACCATGCCTTGAAAGAATTCGGCATAGAGGCGCATATTTACGTTCCCGAACGTGCGGACGGATACGGGTTGAGCATAGAAGCGGTGGACAGAATTTTCGACGATTGTCAGCCGGAATTGTTCATTACCGTAGACTGCGGTATTTCCTGCGCGAAAGAGACGCAATATATTTACGAACTGGGAGCGGATGTGATCGTCACGGATCATCACGAATTGCCGGAAATTTTGCCCGATTGCGTCGTCATCAATCCCAAATTGCAGGACGATTATCCCTACGACAATCTCTGCGGAGCGGGGGTCGCGTTCAAGCTGGCCTGTGCCCTGATAGGCGAGGATGCGTATAAATTATTGGACTTTGCCGCTTTGGCGACCGTCGCGGACAGCGTTCCTCTCCTCGGAGAAAATCGGGACATTGTGACCGAGGGGCTGAAATTGTTCAATACGCCGCGCCCGCGAAGCTGTTTTTCCGCGCTGATGGGAAAAACGTACGACGCCGTGACCGCGCAGAATCTGGCGTTTACGATTGCTCCGCGCATCAATGCCGCGGGGAGAATGGGAGACGCGCGCGCCGCCTTTCAGCTGTTCGTTTCCGAGGACGAAAGCGAAATTCTGCACCTTGCGGCAAAACTGTGCGCCTATAACACCGAACGTCAGAAATGCTGTGACGAGCTGTATGCCTCCGCAAAGGCGAAACTTGCGAAAAAGGGAGCTTACGGTTACGTCATCATGCTTTCCGACGAGAGCTGGAATTCCGGGTTCGTCGGGATCGTCGCGGCGAGAATCGCCGAAGAATACAATCGTCCCACGCTCCTGTTCGTGCATCACGGCAATATGTTGAAGGGAAGTGCCCGCAGCATCGAAAACGTCAATATTTTCAATGCGCTCAAAAATTGCTCGGAGTATATTTCCGAATTCGGCGGGCATGCACAGGCGGCGGGCATCAACCTCGCGGAAGAGAATTTCGATAAGCTGGAAGCGGCTTTGAACGAAGAAATCAGGCGTTCGTACACCGAGGAGGATTTCGAACAGCGTATTTACGTCAGCGAAGAAATTTCCGAGCCCTTTCCCGAAAAGTTCGCACGGGAACTGAACGCCATGGAGCCTTACGGCGTAGGACACCGCAGGCCGCTGTTTTCCATTCGTGCGGGAGCGTGTTCCGCCCGCCCGCTGAAATATATGTCCCCGCACCTTTCCGTCAGGAGCGATTATATCGAGCTCATGTATTTTTCGGGGGCAAAAAATTTGAAATTGGTGGAGAGCGACGTCGAAAAGAAATTCGTCTTTGAAATCAATATCTCCAAATTCAAGGGACGGGAATACATCAAGGGCTTTATCCGCGAACTCGTTTACGACGGGAGAACGGGGCGCGGCGCGGCAGAGAGCATTTTTGCCAATTCGGTGGCGCGGTCCTATGCGCCGCCCGTCGCGGTGAATCCCGTATCCCTTACGACGGAAGAGACGGAAAAGCTGATAGAAGAAAAAAGAGCCGAATGCGCTTACGGGCTCTGTCTCATTGCTTCGGACAGGCGGACGCTGAAATTTTATAAAAATCTCGAAGGATTCGGGTGCGACCTGTTTTATCCTTCTTCGAAAAATCTCGCCAACAATCTCATCGTTTCTCCTTCCGCCGACGCGGATATAGGCGGGTTTCGCGATTTTATCTTCCTCGATACCCCCTCCGATTTCAATATCGCCGCTTTGGAGGGCAGAAAAGTATACGTCAATCGGGAAATCTGCGGCTATAAAATGTTTTCGGGCTTGGATACGCGGCGGGAAAGCCTTTTGGAAATCTTCTCGGCGCTTCGGCGGCAGGTCAATTCTTTGAGCGGGGAAACCGCGGAAGAACTCGCGTTCGCCTGCGGAGCGCTGGGATTCGACAAGAGAGAGTTCATTTTCGCCCTGAACGTATTCGAGGAATTGGGCCTCGTAGCATTCGGAGAAGGAAAACTCACCGTGTATCGCGGCGTCAAAGCGGATTTGAACGATTCCGCGATTTATAGAAAAATCTGTATTCTGCAAGAGGAATAACGGCCGTTATGTAAAAGTCGAAACGGCAGAGGATATACAAAGGGGTAAGATATGATCACGACCTGGAACAAAATAAACGAATTATACGGCGGAAAGGATAAAGAAATGCTCCTGAAAGCCTACGACTACGCCAAAGAGGCTCATGCCAATCAAAAGCGGGCTTCGGGCGAACCGTACTTTATCCACCCTTGCGCCGTAGCGCTCATTCTCATGGAGCTGGGATTAGACGCGCCCACGGTCGCGGCCGCTCTTTTACACGACGTCATAGAGGATACGCCCGTCACCGAAGAGGACATCAAACGCGAATTCGGAGACGAGATTTTAGAACTCGTCAGCGGAGTCACCAAGCTCGATAAAATCGTGTTCGAGTCCCAGGAACAGGAAGAGGCGGAAAATTTTCGGAAAATTTTCGTCGCCATGGCGAAAGATATCCGCGTCATCATCATCAAATTGGCCGACAGGCTTCACAATATGCGTTCCCTCAATTTCCTCTCGCCCGAAAGACAGCAGAAAATGGCGAAGGAAACGCTGGACATTTATACGCCGCTCGCGGGGCGTTTGGGTATTTCGCAGATCAAGTGCGAATTGGAGGATTTGTGTCTCAAATATCTCGATCCCGAAGCCTATGAATATCTAGTCGTTCACATCAACGAGAAACTTTCCGAACGTCGGGAATTCGTCAATAATATCGTCAAGGAAATCAAGGAACTGATGGCCGCCGACGGGATTACGGGCGAGGTGTTCGGGCGTCCCAAGCACTTCTATTCCATCTATAAAAAGATGAAGAATAAGGGAAAATCCCTCGACCAGATTTACGACCTTACCGCCGTCCGCGTCATCGTCAAGGACGTCAGGGAATGCTATACCGTACTCGGAGAAATTCACGAGCGCTGGAAGCCGCTCCCTGGCCGAATCAAAGACTATATCGCAAACCCGAAACCCAACAAATATCAGTCTCTGCATACCACGGTCATGACGAGATTCGGTCAGCCTTTTGAAATTCAGATTCGGACCGAGGAAATGCACCGTATCGCCGAATTCGGTATCGCGGCGCACTGGAAGTATAAAGAGGGGCGCTCGGAGGACGAGAATACCAATTTCGAAAACAAACTCACATGGCTCAGGGAAGTCATGGAATGGCAGGGCGCCGTCAAAGATTCCCGCGAGTTCCTGGCCGCCCTCAAAACAGAACTTTACAGCGACGAGCTACTCGTCTTTACGCCGCGCGGAAAGGTCATCTCCCTGCCGCCCGGTGCGACTCCCGTCGATTTTGCCTATGCCATTCACTCGGAGGTCGGAAACCGTTGCACGGGCGCGCGCGTCAATTCCAAAATCGTTCCTCTGTCCACCACTCTGGAAGTGGGGGACGTGGTCGAGATTATTACCTCTCCCAATTCAAAAGGCCCTTCCCGCGACTGGCTGAAATTCATTAAATCATCCAGCGCAAAGGCTAAAATCAAACAGTTCTATAAAAACGAGCTCAAAGAGGACAATATCCGTATCGGGCAGGCAAGGCTGGAAGAAGAAGCGAAAAAAAGAGGATATACCCTCTCCGCTCTCCTTACGGACGAAAGTTTCAAACGCATTTCCGAACGCTATTCCTTCGGTTCCCGCGACGAAATGTTCGCGGCCGTGGGGTACGGTTCCGTATCCGTCAATCAGGTGTTGTTCAAGCTGATAGACTTCTATAAGCGGGAAATGCCCAAGCCGTTCGAGGTGCATGCGGGGGACGGCGGAGGCCGCACGCCGGGCGGCGTGCTCGTAAACGGACAGTCCGGACTTCTCGTTCGGTTCGCGGGCTGCTGCTCTCCCGTTCCCGGCGATAAAATCGTCGGCTATACCTCCCGCGGCCGCGGCGTCGTCATTCACCGCGCCGATTGTCCCAACATTCACGGCGTGGACGAAGGGAGGCTTCTTCCCGCCGCGTGGAATAAAGAAGTACACGACAAGCATCGCTATAACGCGAATATCATGATTCGCGCCACGGATCAGGGCGCCGCTCTGTCCGTTTTATCTGGCGTCGTTTCGGATATGAAATTGTCGATTACCGCCGTCAACGGACGCATAGACAAGAACAGGGACGCCGTTTTGGAGGCCTCTGTCAGTCTGACCGACGTCGCCGACGTGGATATGCTGCTTAAAAAATTGCGCGCGGATAAACGTATTTACGACGTACACCGTATCACTTCTTTGTCGTAGGGAATTTTATGAAAGTAGAAAAGATTTATCCGAAAGAATTTGCCGCCAATTCCTATATCGTGACCTGCGACGCTTGTGAGGGACTTGCCGTCGTCGTAGACCCCGCTCAACCGAGAATCGCCGAAGAATTGAAGAAGCGTTCGCTTATCCCCGTCTGCGTGCTCCTGACGCACGCACATTTCGACCATGTGGGCGGCGCGGCCGCGCTGCAAGCCATGGGCGCGAAAATTTTTTGTTCGGAAAAGGAAAAGGCGCTCGTGGGTACGAGGGCGGATTTGTTCGATACGGCAGGTATTCCCCGCGTTCCGTTTACGGTGGACGGAACGCTGCGGGACGGGGAAATTCTGAATGTCTGCGGCCTTTCCGTACGGGCGGTTTCCACGCCCGGGCATACGGCGGGGGGAATGTGCTATCTTATACGGGATGAGGGAAAGGCGCAAGAGACGAAGGAAAAAGCCGCTCTGTTTACGGGAGATACGCTCTTCGCGGGCAGCGTCGGTCGGACGGATTTCCTGACGGGGAATGTCGGGGAGCTTCGGGAAAGCCTGAAAAAACTTGCCGCCCTCGACGGGGATTATCCCGTGTTTCCCGGTCACGAGGAAGATACCACATTGAACGAAGAACGGCAGAAAAATCCTTTTTTGAGGGACGCATAAAGGAGTGCGCGGGAAAGGCATGGAAACGATACTCAAAACCGATTGCAAGTTTTTGGAAAACGAGCTCATGGACGTCGTGCGGCTGTTTGAAGCGCGGCCCGGGAACGTCGCGCATTCCTTTGTCTATCGAGACGGCGTATTTTATAACCGTTTCTCCGTGGACGGAAAAGAGTATTCCTTTGAAGACGAGGGACAAGTAAGCGGCGAGATAGAATATAAACGCATGGAACGGCGGTTCGGAAAACTGGGACTGTATGCGATTTTAAGCGATTTATATCAGGAAAAGATGCCCTGGGGGGCTTTGACGGGGATCAGGCCCACGAAGCTCGCATATATGGAAAAAGAGTCGGGCAGGGATTTTCGGGCGCTCTTTGAAAAAATGCGGGTGAGCGAGGAAAATATTTCTCTCGTGGAAGAAGTATTGAAGGCGCAGGAGGGAATATACGAAAAAAAGGACGGAAACACCGATTTTTTCGTTTCGATTCCCTTTTGTCCCACCAAGTGTTCCTACTGTTCCTTTATCACGGCGCCCATCGATAAAACGCGGCAGTTTCTGCCCTCTTATCTCGATTGCCTCGAAAGGGAAATCGCTGCCTGCAAACCGCTCGTCGGAAAGCTCCGCAGCGTATATATCGGCGGCGGAACTCCTTTGGTTTTGGAGGCGGGTGATCTCGAAAGAGTTTTGAAGGCCGTGGAAAAGGTGCGCGATTCGGCGTGCGAATATACGGTGGAGGCGGGACGGCCCGACGTATTCACCGAGGAAAAACTGGCGCTTTTGAAAAATTACGGGGTCACGAGAATCTGCGTCAATCCGCAGAGTTTTTCGGACAAGACGCTCGAACGAATCGGGCGCAGGCATACGGCCGCCGACCTCTATCGCGCTTTCGACATGGCGGCGAAATTCGGTTTTGAAATCAACGCCGATCTCATCGCGGGACTGACGGACGAGAGCTTCGAAGAATTTGCGTTCAGCGTTCGGGAAGCGGTGAAAACGGGCGCGGAAAACATCACCGTGCACTGCCTTTGTCTCAAATCGGGAGCCAGGCTGAAAGAGGAGTGCTCCTATCTCGAAAATCCCGTCGTTTCGGATATGGTCGCCGCGTCGAGAGAAATTCTGCGGGGGGCGGGATATGTTCCGTATTATATGTACCGACAGAAATATCAGGCGGGGAATAACGAGAACGTGGGCTGGACCAAGCCCGGAAAAGCCTGCGTATATAACATAGACATCATGGAGGAGACGGCGGACAATCTCGCCGCGGGCGCGAACGCCGTTTCCAAAAGAGTGTTCAACGCCGAAAACCGAATCGAGAGATTCGCTTCCCAAAAGGATCTGAAAACGTATATCGGAAAAATCGACGAAATAATCGAAAGAAAAAACAAATTTTTCGGGCAAATTTGATTTACATTCGGACAAGAATATGCTAAAATAATAATAACGGCCGCCAAGCGGGACGATTCTCCACGTTCGGCTTAGAGGTTCGGGATAAATTCCATAGGAGGATAAACGCAAATGGAAAAGAAAGAAATCATCGCAAAATTCGCAACGCACGAGGGCGATACGGGTTCCCCCGAGGTTCAGATCGCGCTTCTCACCGAGAGAATCAATCACCTCAACGAGCACCTTCAATCCCACAAGCAGGATAACCATTCTCGCCGCGGCCTTTTGAAGATGGTCGGTAAACGCCGCGGTCTTTTGGATTACCTCAAAGAAAAAGACATCGCGCGTTACAGAGCGATTATCGAAGCGCTCAATTTAAGAAAATAAGCGGCACGAAAGGGCGGGTTATTTTAATCCGCTCTTTTTTGTCGATGTGTGCGTATCGGTCTCTTTCCGAACAGGGGGAAACGGATTTCCGAAACGGGAAAATTCGGAACGCGCGCATCGGCTTCACCCCTTGCCGTCGGGCGGCGGTAAGGACAAGAACAAAAAAAGAATCGAGTTAAGGAGAATTTTACAATGCCATCTTTAGACAATTACAGGGTTTTCAAAACGGACTACGCGGGCAGAGAACTGACCGTAGAAATCGGAAAATATGCCGAACAGGCCAACGGCGCCTGCCTTATCCGCTGCGGCGAAACGGTGGTGAACGTCACCGTCTGTATGGCGGAACAGCCCAGAGAGGGAATGGATTTCTTCCCCCTGTCCGTCGATTATGAAGAAAAAATGTTCGCGGTCGGAAAAATTCCCGGCGGCTTCAAAAAGAGAGAGGGACGCGCTTCCGATAAAGCTATCCTCGTCGCGCGCCTCATCGACCGTCCTATCCGTCCCCTTTTCCCGAAGGGAATCTTCAACGACGTCGTCGTAGTCGCCACCGCGCTTTCCGTCGATCCCGACATCGCTCCCGAACCCCTCGCCATGATCGGTTCGTCTGTGGCTTTATCCGTTTCGGATATTCCTTGGGCGGGTCCCACGGGTTCGGTCATCGTGGGCTGCATCGACGGAAAATATATCATCAATCCGACCGTTGCGGAAAAGGAAAAGAGCTCTATTCACCTTTCCCTTGCGGGCACCAAGGACGCGATTTTGATGATCGAAGCGGGTGCGAACGAGGTCACCGACGCGGAAATGGTCGGTGCGATCATGTACGGGCATGAGGAAATCAAAAAGGTCTGCGCCTTCATCGAGGAGATTCAAAAGGAAGTCGGCAAACCCAAGAGAGAAATGGAGCTCTACCATATTCCCGAAGACCTCGACGCCGCCGTCAAAGCCTATGCTTACGATAAATTGGTCGCCGCTCTCGATACCTTCGACAGACAGGAACGCGAAAAGAGACAGGCGGAAGCCGAAGCGGATATCCTTGCGCACTTTGCGGACATTTATCCCGAACAGACGAGAGAAGTCAAGGATTCCATTTATTATATCGTGAAAAATATCGTCCGCGCCAAGATTTTCGATAAGGGAATCCGCCCCGACGGAAGAGGACTCAAAGAAGTCCGTCCCATCTGGTGCGAACACGGCGTTCTGCCCAGAGTTCACGGCTCCGCCGTGTTCACGAGAGGTCAGACGCAGGCACTTACGACCTGTACGCTCGGCATGCTGGACGAGGCTCAGAGAATGGAAGGCCTCGACGAGGAAGAAGAAAAGAGATATATGCATCAGTATAACTTCCCCGGATACTGCACGGGCGAAGCAAAACCCCTCAGAAGCCCCGGCCGCCGCGAAATCGGCCACGGCGCTCTTGCGGAACGCGCGCTCATTCCCGTCATTCCCTCGGAAGCGGATTTCCCCTACGCCATCCGCGTGGTGTCCGATATCCTTTCTTCCAACGGATCTTCTTCCATGGCTTCCGTATGCGGTTCGACCATGGCGCTCATGGACGCAGGCGTGCCCATTAAGGCTCCCGTGGCGGGCTGCGCCATGGGGCTCATTAAAGATCCCGATACCGGAAAATATGTCATTATGACGGATATTCAGGGTCTCGAAGACTTCCTCGGGGATATGGACTTCAAGGTGGCGGGGACCGAAAAGGGCATTACCGCCATTCAGATGGACATCAAAATCAAGGGTATTTCCGAACAAATCATGCTCGACGCTATCGCGCAGGCTCAGGAGGGAAGAAGATTTATTCTGGGAAAAATGTTGGAGTGCATTCCTCAGATCAATGACCAGCTTTCGCCCTATGCGCCTAAAATTATTTCCTTCCAAATCAATCCCGAAAAAATCGGGGACGTCGTCGGAAAACAGGGTAAGGTCATCAATAAGATTATCGAGCAGACGGGCACCAAGATCGATATCGAGGACGACGGCACGGTATGTATCGCCTGCTATGGCGATATTTCCGCCGCGGAACGCGCAAAGGCTATCGTTCAGTCGATTGCGCATGATCCCGAAGTCGGCGATATGTTTGTCGGCGTCGTCGTGAGAATTCTTTCCCGCGTGGGAGCCTTTGTAGAGTTTGCTCCCGGCAAGGACGGCATGGTGCATATTTCCAAACTTTCTACCGAGCGCGTCAACCAAGTAGAGGACGTTCTCAATATCGGCGATAAAGTCAAGGTCGAAATTATTAAAATCGGCGAAAAGGGTATCGATTTGAAGCTCCTTGAAAAATTAGATTAAAAAGACGCCCGCCCGATACGTTGTATCGGGCGGGCGTTTTCGTTTTTGAAAATGGAGACAATTTTTTATGACGGAGAAACAAACCTCTTTATAATAGGGAAAATTTTTTACAACGGGAAAAGTTTTATATAACGGAGAAAACTTTACAGCGGAAACAATTTTTTACTGTAAAGAAAATTACTTGTTACGGAGATTTCCATTCCGCGGGAAAATCGGCTATATTTGCTATGCGGAGGGTGGAGCGGAAAGGTCGCTCATTTTTATTTTCTTGCGTTTTCCGCCTTCGTAATCCGGCGTACAGTCGCAGCATCCGCCGTCGCAGCAATCGCAATCACAGCCGCAGTCGTCTGCCTGCAAAAGGACGAGCAGCACGATAACGGCAATAATTCCCACGGCGAGCGCGGAGGGAATGGCAAGAGAGATGAGGAGCTCGTCGAGACTGTCCGAATGAAAAACCGATCCGACGGCAAATAAGACCACTGCCACGGATAAGAGTGTGAAAAGGGCATAGGAGGATGCGCCTTTGTTACTCCAAAGTATTCCGCCCGAAGTCAGGAGCGCCGCAGCCCAAAGAATCCAGACGATAACTATGTAAACGCGGCTGCTGCGAAGGCGGGGAACACTTAAAAGGAGCATGAATATAAAAAAGCTGGCTCCCGAAGCGAGTACTGAACAGAATGCGGTTTTGAGAGAAAGAGAGAGGTGTTTCCCGATAAAAAGAGAAGCGAGGAAAAGGCCGCAGGAAATCGAATTGACGCAAAGGGAAATTGCGGGCGATTTTGGAATTTTTTCATAAAAGAAGAGGGGAATGACAGAAAGCAACATGAGCCCTGCCCCGATACCGAAGAATATTTGCCATTTCGCTTTGGAGAATAAATAGATACAACCCCAGGCAAGGACGGCTGAGACGAGAAGAAAGAAAAGAATAATAAAAAGCGCCTGCCACATTTTTTTACTTTGCATAAATCCTCCTTATCTATTACTCATTGTATCATAATTCGATGAAAAAATCAATCCCCTTTCCGAAATTAGGATTGACAAGCCCTATAAAATATAGTATAATAAAAGACAGAAAATCGGGAGGGAGAGAATATGCCCAAATATTCGCTGGTGGTTCCGGCGTATAACGAAGAAAAAGCATTGCCGTTGTTTTATGAAGCGGTAGTGCCCGTCATGGAATCGCTGAACGAAGATTTCGAAATGATTTTCATAAACGACGGCAGCAGGGATAAAACGAAAGAGATTTTAACGGAACTCGCCGCTCGGGACAAGCGCGTTAAGGTCTGCTGTTTTTCCCGCAATTTCGGGCAACAGGCGGCGCTCCTTTGCGGATTTGCCGAGGCGAAGGGAGACGCAGTCATCGCCATGGACGCGGATTTACAGGACCCTCCGGAAATCGCTTTGAGAATGATAGAAAAATGGAAAGAGGGCTTCGATATCGTGCACGGGAGGCGAAGCCGCCGCGCGGGGGAAACTGTCTTTAAGCGCGCCACGGCGGCTGTGTTTTATCGGTTTATGAAAAAAATAACGGCTCTCGATATGCCGGCAGACGTGGGGGATTTCAAGTTATACGACAGAAAAGCCGTGGACGCCATTCTTTCTTTGGGAGAGCATGACAGACTGCTCCGCGCGCAGGTATCTTGGGTAGGATTCAAACAGACAATTATAGAATTTGAACGCCCCGAAAGAATTGCCGGCGAAACGCACTATACTTTGAAAAAAATGATGAAGCTCGCGGAAAGCGGCGTTTTCCCCAATTCCGATTATCCGCTCACTCTGCCTTTGAAACTCGGGATTTTAAGCGGCGTTTTGAGCCTTGCCTGCTTTATCGTCTTTATCGTGCTCTCTTGCTGCGGAATATATTTCGGCGGGCTGACGGCTTGGCTGTTTCCCGCCTTGGGACTGATCTGCGGAGCGGTATTGACCTGTCAGGGACTCTCCAATCTCTATCTTGCCATGATTTACAGGGAAGTGCAGAACAGGCCGAAATATATCGTCGCCGAAAAAATCAATCTGTAATTTCTCAAAAACCTGTCTAACCGCCGTCTGCGGGTGTGCGGACGGCCTTTTTGCGGGAATATTTTTCTTTCAGAGAGGTTTTCATGACCGATTTACAGAAGAAATTATTGAAAAATAGTTTATTGACAGGCTTTTTACTGTTGATTTCTTTCGTCATACTCCTGTTTGGCGTGGAGAGCTCGCCTTTATATCCGCTGAACGAATGGACGGACCCTAATTGCTTTTATACGGTCGGAAAAGCCTTGGCGAACGGAATTGTTCCTTATCGGGATATTTACGAGCAGAAAGGGCCGTATGTCTATTTTTTGCATGCCCTTTGCTATCTCATCGATTCCGACGGATTTTTCGGAGTATGGCTCATGGAGGTGGCGGCCTGCTTTACGTCGCTTCTGTTCATCTCCAAAATTTTGAAATTATACGGCATTACCGATTTTAAGCGGGTGGCTCCCGTCTGTGTGCTCATCGCGCTTTCCGTATATTTTTCTTTCGCCATGTCCACGGGCGACAGTGTGGAGGAGTTCTCTTCGCCGCTTTTGTTGGGCGTCATATATATTTCCGTTAAGCATATGAGAGAAGAAAACGGAAAATATTCCGTCGGCAATTACCTCTATATCGGAATCGCCGCGGGAATTATATTTTGGAGTAAATTCACGATCATAGGCTTCTTTATAGCCTGGTATGTGTTTTTTCTTTACCGTACCGTGCGAAGAAAACAATTTTCCGATATTTGGAAAAGCGTCGTATTTATTCTGATCGGGGTTGTCATTGCAACCCTGCCCTGCTTGATTTATTTCTCCGTAAACGGAGCCGTGAAAGACTGGCTGAAGGTTTATCTGTACGATAATATCTTCTTGTATCAAGATAAAGGCAATATTTTTTATCGGCTCTTTATGCCTTTATTGAATATCCTCGGAACGTTGGGTGCGAATATCCAGTATAATGCGTTCGTCATTCTCGGAATCGTGTTGTTTGCGAGGAAAAATTCGTTCGCGGGCAAAGAAGAAAAGGCTTTTCTTCTCATCGTGCCCATACTGGCCACGATATTATTTTTTATCGGCGGTCGAGGCTATCGTTATTACGGACTCCCGCTCTATATTTTCGCCGTGTTCGGATATGTGGGGCTGCTCTGCGGGGATTATAAGTTTTTGAAAAAGAAACTGTGCAAAATTCTCGTCCCCGTCGTTTCGTTGTGCTTTTGTCTCGTGTTCTTTTGCATTAACGGAAACATCAACTGTATTTTCAAGAAAAAAGAAGATACCGTTCAGTATAAGTTTGCGAAAATTATCAACGAGAAGGAAAATGCCACTCTGCTCAATTACGGTTTCCTCGACGGAGGCTTTTACCTCGCGGCGGATATCCTTCCCGAATTCAAGTATTTTTGTCAGTTGAATATTCCGCTCGATGAAATGTACGAAGAGACGGAACGATATATAGAGGAGGGAATCCCCGATTTTGTGGTCATGAAAGTGTGGTATTTGAACGAAAACGAACTCCAAAGCGATAAATACAGGGAAGTGGCGCGGGAATCGGCTAAATTTCGGGAAAATGAAGTCGAGTATGTCTTATATGAGAGAATATAATATGGCATTCGGTAAAAAAGAGCCGTCCGTTTCAAACGGACGGCTCTTTTCTATTTCTCGTCGCGAGATACACCATAAGCACGGACACGTCGGCGGGATTGACGCCCGAAATTCTTCCGGCCTGCCCTAAATTGAGCGGGCGGACGCGGTTGAGCTTCTCACGCGCTTCCAATCGCAGCCCGCCGATTTCCGAATAATCGATGTCGGGCGGAAGAAGTCTGTCTTCCAGACGCTTGGCGCGCTCTATCTGTTCGAGTCCCTGCTTTAAGTAACCTTCGTAGCGGACGGAGATTTCCGCCGTTTCGAGGATATCCTTCGGATAGTCCTCAAATACTCCGAAATAAGCGCGGATCTCTTTTAAGGGAATCGCCCTGCGGAGCATATCCGCATACGACAGACTGCCGTGCGGCGCGTCGTAGCCGTATTTTTGCACGAATACGGCCGCTTCCTTTTGCGGTACGCGTTCCTCAAACGCTTTGAGGAGGCGTTCGTATTTCTGTTTGCGGCGTAGGAAAACGTTCAGGCGTTTTTTGTCGACCAGGCCGCAGGCATAGCCCTTTTCCGTCAGTCGGAAATCGGCGTTGTCCTGCCTCAGGCAAATCCGATGCTCCGCGCGGGACGTCATCATGCGGTAGGGCTCGTCCGTGCCCTTGGTAACGAGGTCGTCGATAAGGACGCCGATATAGGCTTCGTCCCGCCTCAATACGAACGGCGGAAGTCCGCGGAGCTTCAAAGAGGCGTTCAGCCCCGCCATAAGGCCCTGCGCGGCGGCTTCTTCATAGCCCGAAGTGCCGTTGATTTGTCCCGCCGTATAAATTCCCTGTACTTTTTTGAATTCGAGCGTGGGCAGGACGTCCAGCGTATCGATGCAGTCGTATTCGATGGCATAGCCGTAGCGCACGATGTCCGCATGCTCCAATCCCGCAATCGTGGCATACATTTTTCTCTGCACGTCGTGCGGCATGGACGTGGACATGCCCTGCACGTATACTTCCGAAGTGTCCGCGCCCTCGGGTTCCAAAAATATCTGGTGCCGTTCCTTGTCCTTGAAGCGGACGACCTTTGTCTCTATGGAAGGACAGTATCTCGGCCCCGTCGACTGAATGGTTCCGTTATAGAGCGGGGAACGGTCGAGATTTTCGAGAATGATTTCGTGCGTCCTTCGATTGGTGTACGTGAGATAGCAGGGGAGTTTGTTTTTCGGCGGACGGGAGGAGAGAAAGGAAAATGGATAGATTTCCTCGTCGCCCTCCTGAATTTCGCATGCGGAATAGTCGACGGTGCGGCCGTCCAGCCGCGCGGGCGTGCCCGTCTTGAAACGGCGGACGGAAAAACCCAGTTCGACGAGATTCTTTGTGAGTGCGGTGGCGGCGGCAAAACCGTTGGGGCCGGATTTTTTGATTTCGTCGCCCGTAATCGTCTCCGCATTGAGATAAACCCCCGTACAGAGCACGACGGCGCGGCAGAGGATTATTCCGCCGTAGGTCGTCTTTACGCCTTTGCAGGCTCCGTTTTCGACGAGGATTTCCGCCGCTTCGCCTTGCAGGATACGGAGGTTTTTTGTGTGCTCCAAGGTCTTTTTCATCTCCCGATGATAGGCGTTTTTGTCCGATTGAGCGCGGAGGCTCTGCACCGCGGCGCCCTTGCCGACGTTGAGCATACGGATTTGCAGGGCGGTCTTGTCGGCGTTTCTGCCCATTTCTCCGCCCAAAGCGTCGATTTCGCGCACGAGGTGCCCCTTCGCCGTGCCGCCGATGGAGGGATTGCAGGGCATGAAGCCGATGCTGTCGAGATTGAGCGTCAGCATGACCGTATTCATTCCCGTCCGCGCCAGAGCGAGAGCCGCCTCACAGCCCGCGTGGCCGGCTCCGACGACGACGGCGTCCGCCGTATATTCGATAAATTCTTCCATAATTATTGTTTCAGGACGATATTCTTGATGTCGTCCACTTCTTTGGCGATTTTTTCGTTCAGCCGAATGAGCTCCTCTATCTTATCCCGCGAATACATAATCGTGGTATGGTCGCGGCCGCCCATGACGTTGCCGATGGAGATGAGGGGCAGGGAGAGCATTTCGCACATGAGATAGGCGCAGATTTGACGCGCCTTGACGAGGTCGGCTTTTTTCCCTTTGCCCAAAATATCTTCGCGTTTATATTTATAATATCCGCACACACTGGAAATGATGACGTCGGGCGTGATTTCTTCCGAGCTCGTACCGCTTTCGCTCACCGATTCGGACAGCGCGAGCTTGGCGAGCCCCAAAGAAATGGGCTCTTCGTGCAGTTTGCTCGCGAATAATACCTTGGTGAGTCTGCCTTCCAGCGTTCGGACGTCGTGGCCGGAATCGTTCGCCAGAAATTCGAGCACGTCGTCGGGCATGGGGCATTTGCGTTCCAGTGCCTTGCGCTTCAAAATGGCGATTTTCGTTTCGAGGTCGGGCGGCTGAATATCCGCGATGAGTCCGCCCTCGAAGCGGGTGCGGAGCCTCTCTTCCAGCGTGGCGATTTCCTTGGGCGGTCGGTCGGACGTAAGGACGATTTGCTTGTTCTGGGAGGAAAGTTCGTTGAAGGTATGGAAAAATTCCTCCTGCACGCCCGGCTTTTTCGCGAGGAATTGAATATCGTCTATCATGAGAATATCGACGTTGCGATAGTGCAGGCGGAATCTCGCGCCCTTGTCGCGCGAGGAGATTTTTCCCGAAATCATCGAATCGATAAATTCGTTGAGGAAGTTTTCGCAGGTCGTATACAAAACGCGCTTTTCGGGGGATTTCTGCGCGATATAATTGGCGATTGCCTGCACGAGGTGGGTCTTTCCGAGCCCCGATTCCCCGTAGATAAAGAGGGGATTAAAGCTCTCGCCGGGGTGTTCGGCGACCGATTTCGCGGCGGCGTATACGAATTTATTCGACGAACCGACGACAAAGGAATCGAACGTGAAATTCTTATTCACGGGCACCGGCTTGAAGTCGTCCCCGAGCCCCTCGTCCTCCTCTTCGGTATAGGTGTCGCTCCCGTCCACGACGAGGCGGAAATCCGAGATGCCGAGGTCGCTCTTTGCGATTGCTTCCCTGAGGGGTACGGCGTGTTTTTTCATGATGGTATTGGCGGCGAGGTCGGTGGGCGCTTTGAGAATAATGCGGCGATTGACCACGTCCACGGGTTCGAGGTCTTTGATAAACGTGTTAAAGGAGACGGGAGGAATAACTCCTTCCGCCTTGTCCCGAATTTGCTTCCATAAAAAGAGGATTTGAGATTTTTCTGCCATTTTTCCTCCCGCCTGAAAAATTATTTTCGCTTACCTTGCGAGAATCTTTTGTCTTTTTGCGAATTATTTGATATAATTATAATACAAAATCGAAGGAAAAGAAAGTATTTTCGGCGGGTTTTTCGAGGATTATGCAAATAAAAAATTTGTCCCTTCAAAATTTCAGAAATTACGAGGATGAAAAGTTCGCCTTTTCCGAGGGCCTGAACATTCTCTTCGGCAAAAACGCACAGGGAAAAACCAATTGCGCCGAAGCGGTGTTCTATCTCTGTACGGGCACTTCCTTACGAATCCGCCACGACAGACAGCTCATTAAAATCGGCGCGCCCTGCGCCCGCATTTCCGCCGAGGCGGAAAACCGTTACGGCAAGGTCACGATCGAAGCGGACATTTACGAGGACAAACGGGAAATCCGCATCAACGGGAGCAAAATTTCCAAAAGCGCCGACCTCATGGGACACATCAACAGCGTATTTTTCTCGCCCGGAGAGCTCAGGCTCATTCAGGACGGCCCCGACGAGCGGCGGCGGTTCATGAATATGTCCATTTCTCAGACCTCGCCCGCCTATTATACTGCTTTGCTCCGCTACAACAAGATTCTCGACCAAAGGAATACCCTGCTCAAAAATCGGGACGCGGAGCTTATTTTAGATACGCTCCCCGTCTGGGACGAACAGCTTTGTAAATACGCCGCCGTCATCGTCGAAAAACGCGCGGAGTTTTTGAAAAAGCTCGCCCCTTACGCCAAAGAACTGCACGCCTTTCTGACGGACGGCGCGGAGGAATTGGAGATTTCCCCCGACAGGAAATACGAGGGCGAAGAGGACGAAATCGCGGAAAAACTTAAAAAACAGCTCAGCCGCAATTACGAAAAAGACCTTCGGTTAGGCTTCACTACCGTCGGCCCGCACCGCGACGACGTGGATTTTTTTATCTCCGGAAAGGACGCCAAGGCATACGCTTCCCAAGGTCAGACCCGCACCGCCGCGCTCAGTGTGAAACTCTCCGAGGTGGAGATTTTTCGGGAACTTTCGGGGGAATACCCCGTGCTCATTCTCGACGACGTGATGAGCGAGCTCGACCTTCCGCGGCGGAAAAAGCTCTTGAAGCGCATTTCCGCCGTGCAGACGATTCTCACCTGCACGCACGCGGAACGGGTGTTATACGGTACGGAATGTAAGAAAATCCGAATCGAAAACGGAAAAATCAAACGGGAAAAGGAGGACTCATGAGAGCAGATCTGCATACGCACAGCATTTACTCGGACGGCTACTATACCCCCGACGAGCTTTGCCGCCGCGCGAAGGAAAACGGCGTGGAGCTCCTTTCCGTTACCGACCACGACACCTTGAACGGAGAGGAGGAGAAACGCGCCGCGGCGGAAAAATACGGGCTCCGTTACGTTTCCGGCTGGGAAATTTCCGCCTATTCGGGAGAGAGCAAAATCCATATCACCGGCTATAACTGCAAGCGCAACGCGGCTTATGAAAAATTCATGAGAGAACGCGTGGAGCTCGGCTTCGAGCGGGCAGAGGACAGTATCCGAAAACTGCGCGGCGCGGGGATTTATATTACTCTCGACGACGCGAAAGCCCGTCGGGCGGACCCCGCTTCCCCCGTCCATACCATGCATATCGCTCAGGCCGCCGCAGAGGTTTCGGGAAAAACTGCGGGGGAGATTTATGAGGAATACCTCGCGCCGGGAAAAATCGCTCATTCCGTTATCGGACGGCCCACGCCCGAAGAGGCGGCGGATTGCATACACGCTTCGGGCGGCATCGCGTCCATAGCGCACCCCGGAAGAATTACCCTTCCTTTCGAGGAGCGGGAAAGGATAATTCTGGCATTGGCGGAATACGGCATGGACGGTATAGAAGCCGTCTATACGACGCATACTGACAGGGAAACGGAATATTTCAAGACGCTTGCGGCAAGAGCGGGACTGCTCGTGACGGGCGGTTCGGATACGCACAGGGAAAGCGGAAATTATCGCGTCGGAAATCCGCCCTTTTATCCTTCCGAAAAATTGCTTTCGGCTTTGGGCATTTGAAGGCCCGAAAGCTCCGCCGCGGGAGGAAAAGGCGCGGCTGCGGAAAGGAAGGCTTTATCCCGCCGCGGGTACATATTCGGGGGAATGCGGCGATGAAAGGCAAATTCAATAAAATTTGGTTGATCGCACCCTTTTTGACGGGTGCGTTTTTATTTTCCGCAGGATTTTACGGCGGCGGGACGGTTCCCGAAAAAGATTCGGGAATCGTCTGCGCACGCGCCTATGCGCCCGAACGCCTGCCCAAAGGCGTAAAGGTGAATGGGATTCCCGTAGGAGGCATGCAGGGCAGAAAAGCGGAAAAAATGCTCCGAAAATTTTTGGAAGAGAGGGTTCCGTCCCTTTCGGTCAAAACCCCCGCGGGAGAGTATCGTTTTTCTTATCCGCAGATAGGGTTTTCCGATAATTTGGAGGAAATTCTCTTTTCGGCCGAAAAAAACGGGGAGTATACCGCCGAGGTGCAATATTTTCTGTGCGGGCTGGAAGAACAGACAGAATTTATCTGCTCAAACGTCGAAAGAAAAGTTTTAGATGCCGAAGTGTCCTTTTCTTCGGAGGGCTTTTCCTTTGAAAAGGAACGTTCAGGCGTGCGCTGTGATAAGGAACGCTTAAAAAAAGATATACAGGCGGCTTTGGCGGCGGCTCCTTCGACAGGAGAAAACGGAAAATTATCCTTTCCCGCCGTCTCGCTGTCCACCCGTACGATTTATCCGAAAATTACGGAGTCCGCGGCAAAGGCGGGCACGAAGAAAATTTCCTCTTTCGTCACCTATTTTAACACGGAGGATAAGGGCAGGAGTGCGAATATCGCGCTCGCCGCCAAGAAAATCGACGGCATGACGATTCGACCCAAGGAGGAGTTTTCCTTCAATCGGACGGTGGGTGCGCGGACGAAGGCTAACGGATTCCGAGAAGCAAAAATCATTCAGGACGGGGAATTTATTTTAGGTACGGGCGGAGGTGTATGTCAGGTCAGTACGACGCTCTATAACGCGGCTGTTCTGGCGGGCCTGAAAATCACCGCCCGCCACCCCCATTCCCTGGCCGTCGCCTATGTGCCGCCTTCCCGCGACGCGATGGTTTCCTCTTACAACGATTTTCGTTTCAAAAACGAATTTTCCTATCCCGTGTATCTTTCCTTGAAAGTTAAGGGAGAGGGAATCACCGCGACATTTTACGGAAAGGACAACGGATACACGTATGAGATTATCAGCGAAGTAACGGGCGAAATCCCGCCGCCCGACCCGATAGAAAAGAAAGGAAATTTTGAAGGAGTAATCAAAGAGGGAAAAGCGGGGATAAAGAGCATCGCTTATCTCGAAACTTACCGCTACGGAAAATTGGTAAAGCGCGAAAAGCTGCGTTCGGACAGCTATGCGCCTATCCGCGGAGTAGTCGGCAAGAAAAAAGAAGAATAAAACAGCGCCCCGACGGCCGTCGGGGCGCTGTTTTTTAGTTTTCAAGCCCTAAAAGATAATCCGTAGTTACGTTAAAAAATTTGGCGAGTTCTATAATCACTTCGACAGGAGGAACACGTTCGCCTGATTCCCACCTTTGAACCGTACGCGGTGTAACATGAAAATTTTGCGCAAATTCTTTTACACTTAAATTTTTTTCTTTCCTCAAATCTTGGATTCTGTTGCTCAATATCATAGTACAAATATTTTATCACAAATTGGCAAAAAATGCTTGACTGCGACCTAAATGGTCGTTATAATATATATTAAAATCGACCGAATTGGTCGCGAAAGTTTTCTTTGAAAAAAATTCAACGTACAAAATGTATGCTGCCGTGACAAAAAATTTTTTATGGTGCATAATAAAATATAAATTTACATAAGGAGATTTTCAAAATGGAAGAAAAAACGACAAAGACGCCAAAAAAATGTAGTAACTGTCGGCATCATGTCACCTATTATGAAAAATGTGCCGCATGCTTTTATCGGCTCAAAGTGGGATTTTGTTACAAGAAAAGAAGTGTGACGGAAAATCGTGAGACTTGCGAAAAGTGGGAGAGAAAAATACCCGCCGCAGAAAAAACGCTGCATGTAAAAGCCTCGGAGACGGTTTTGAAAAATATGGCTTCTCATCTTGCGATGATTGCGCAGATTTTATCCGAGGACGCCGAAGAAGAACGGGAGGAACAAAAAAATCGATAATCCGACAAATAAAATGCCTCAAACATTTGTCTTTTGCTTAAAAAAATGTTATAATGAATGAGTATAAAATCAAGGCAGGATAAAAATGAACAGAATTCGTTTGAAGGAAATTTATTCCGATATTTCCGCTTTCGACGGAAAAACGGTGACGGTGGCCGGTTGGGTGAGAACGATACGCGATTCCAAAGCGTTCGGGTTTATCGAGCTCAACGACGGGAGCTGTTTCAAAAATATGCAGATTGTCTTTGAGCGGGAGTCGCTTTCCAATTATGACGAAATCGCACACGAAAACGTCGGTGCGTCCCTCATCATAGAGGGGAAAGTAATCGCTACTCCCGAAAACAAACAGCCCTGCGAAATCAAAGCGCAGAAAATTTCCGTGGAGGGGGAGTCCGCTCCCGATTATCCGTTGCAGAAAAAGCGCCATTCCGTGGAATTTCTGCGGGAAATCGCCTATTTAAGACCCAGAACGAACCTTTTCAGCGCGGTGTTCCGCGTCCGTAGCGAAACGGCGTTCGCCATTCATAAATTTTTCAACGACCGCGGCTTCGTCTATGTGCATACCCCCATTATCACGGGCAGCGACTGCGAGGGCGCGGGCGGTATGTTTCAGATTACCACGCTCAATCTCGACGAGCTGGCTAAGGCGAAAAATCTAAGCGGCGTGGACTACAAAGAGGACTTTTTCGGGAAAAAGGCTAGCATTACGGGTTCGGGACAGCTCCACGGGGAAACGTTTGCCATGGCTTTTTCCGATATTTATACTTTCGGACCCACCTTCCGCAGCGAAAAATCCAATACTTCCCGCCATGCGGCAGAGTTCTGGATGATAGAGCCGGAAATGGCTTTCTGCGATTTGAAGGGCGACATGGACATCGCGGAAGCGATGGTAAAATTTATTATCGCGTACGTTTCAAACACCTGCCCGGACGAACTGAATTTCCTCAATCAGTTTGTGGACAAAGGACTATTGGACAGGCTGAAAAACGTCTCCGAAAACGACTTTGTGCGCCTTTCCTACACGGAGGCGATAGAAATTCTCAAAGCGCATGCGGACGAATTTGACGACAAGGATATTTTCTGGGGCAAAGACCTCCAAAGCGAACACGAGCGCTATCTTACCGAAAAGGTCTATAAAAAGCCCGTGTTCCTGACGGATTATCCCAAGGAAATCAAGTCCTATTACATGAAGCAGAACGCGGACGGAAAGACAGTCGCGGCCGCCGACCTTTTAGTGCCGGGGATCGGGGAACTCATCGGGGGGTCGCAGCGTGAGGACGATTACGAAAAGCTCAAAGCGAGAATGACAGAATGTAACGTTCCGCCCGAAGAATGGTATCTCAATCTCCGCAAATACGGCGGAACGACGCACAGCGGATTCGGCTTGGGCTTTGAACGGATGGTCATGTATCTGACGGGCGTTTCCAATATCCGCGACGTCATTCCGTTCCCCCGCACCGTTTCCAATCTTGATTATTGAATTATTGACACACCGAGGACAGGGCTATGATTAAAATTGCCATAGATGCCATGGGCGGCGATTTCGCTCCCGAACAGCAGGTAAAGGGCGCGATCGAAGCGCTCGGAAAAAGCGGGGATTTTTCCGTAATCCTCGCGGGCGACGAGGCCGCGTTGAAAGCGGAGCTCTCCAAATACAAATACGATTCTTCGCGCGTGGAAATCGTGCACGCGCCCGAAGTAATTACGAACGACGACGTGCCGACGAAGGCCGTCAAGACGAAGAAAAATTCCTCTACCGTCGTCGCGTTTGAGCTCCTCAAAGAGGGAAGAGCGGACGCTCTGGTATCCTCGGGAGCCACGGGCGCGGTGCTTACGGCCGCGGTGCTCGTTCTGGGGCGCATTAAGGGGATTTCCCGTCCCGCGCTCTGTCCCCGTATTCCCAACCTGAAAGGGACGGGCACGCTCCTTTGCGACTGCGGGGCGAATCTCGACTGCAAACCCGTTAATCTCGCGCATTTCGCCATCATGGCGACCGCTTACGCGCAAGCCGCCTACGGCATGAAAAATCCCAAGGTGGGGCTGCTCAGCAACGGCACCGAGGATCACAAGGGCGACGCGCTTCATCAGGCGGCAAACGAGCTCCTCAAAGGCATGTCCTGTATAGATTACGCGGGCAACGTCGAGGGGCGCGACATTATGGCGGGCGATATCGATATTGCCGTAGCCGACGGATTTACGGGCAATATCGCCCTGAAATCGATAGAGGGCTGCGGAAAGGCGATCAGCGCAATCATGAAGCGGGAATTCAAGAAAAATTTCTTTGCGACCATGCGCGCGGCGCTCGTTTACGACGTCATAAAAAATATTAAAAAATCCGCCGACTATGAAACCATGGGCGGTGCGATGTTTTTGGGACTTAAAAAAGCGGTCGTCAAAGCGCACGGCAATTCCAAGGCGTCGGGGTTTGCCATCTGTATCGGACAGGCCGTGGAGGCGGTCCGCGGGGATATGGTAGGCAAAATCGAAAAAATGCTCGCGGAGGTGGATTTGACGGAGGCGGCGGCAAAATCCGCCGAAAATTCCGTGGAAACGGCGTCCGCCGAGGCCTGACGGAGCAGAACATGACGTTTGAAAGGCTGGAAAAGGAAATCGGTTATACGTTCAGGGATAAGGCGCTGTTGAAAACGGCGTTCGTACATTCCACTTATGCCAACGCTCACGGCGGAGAGGATAACGAGCGGCTGGAATTTCTCGGAGACAGCGTGTTGCAGCTCGTCGTATCCGAAATGCTGTATTTCCGCGAAAAGAAAGGAAAGACCTTAAGCGAAGGGGAGATGACGGCTCTGAGGCAGGCTCTGGTGAGAAAGGAGGCGCTTTTGGAGGCGGCGGAAAAGCTGTCGCTGAAAAATTTCCTGCTCGTCGAGGGCGGGGAAGCGAACGTCGGCGGCAAGACGGTTTCCAGCCTGTTCGAGACCCTTTCCGCGGCCGTTTATCTCGACGGCGGCTATGAGGCGGCAAAGCGGTTTATTCTCGAACATCTCGCCGTCAGCAGAGGGGAGAACTACAAGGGAGAATTACAGGAATTTCTGCAAAAGAAGGGCTTGCCCACGCCCTCCTATTCCCTGCAAAAAGAGGGAAAGGACAACGACCCGATGTTTGTCTGTCTCGCGGAAGCGGAAGGCAAAAGCGCGTCGGGGCGGGGAAAGAGCAAGACCGCCGCAGAACAGGAAGCGGCGAAAAATCTTTTGGCGGTTTTGTCCGAAAACGAAAATCCTGTCTGAAATATAGAGAACTATAAGGAGCGAGAGAACTTTGGACTTAAAAGAAATACAACTGGTCGGCTTCAAATCGTTCGCCGACAAAACGACGATTCGGTTCGACGACGGCGTTACCTGCATCGTGGGTCCCAACGGCTGCGGAAAGAGCAACGTCGCCGACGCCGTTCGCTGGGTTTTGGGGGAACAGTCCGCAAAATCTTTGCGCGGCAGCAACATGCAGGACGTCATTTTCGGCGGGACGCTGGAAAGAAAACCGCTCTCGTTTTGCGAAGTGACGCTCGTTTTCGATAACCAGAAGCGCATTTTCGACCTCGACGCCACGGACGTCGCAATGACCAGAAGACTGTATCGGAACGGCGACAGCAAATACCTCATCAACGGCCAACCCAGCCGTTTGAAGGATATTGTCGCGCTCTTTCACGGCATCGGGCTCGGAAAAGAGGGGTATTCCATCATCGGTCAGGGCAAGGTGGAACAAATCATGAACGCCAAGCCCGAGGACAGGCGGCTCATCTTCGAGGAAGCCACCGGGCTCATGGTATATAAATCCCGCAAGCAGGAAATCGAACGGAAATTGGAAGATTCCAACTCCAATCTCTTTATTTACCGCCAGAGAATCGACGAGGCGGAACGCCGTCTCGGTCCTCTCGGCAAGCAGGCGGAAGCCGCGCGCGAATACAACGAATATTCCGATTCCCTCAAATACAACGAGGTGAATACCTACATATACCGCTATGAAAACGCGGAGACGGAAAAGGACAAGTTCAAAAAGGACATCTCCGCCATTTCCGATAAAATTATCTCCTTAAACGTACAGGTGGAACGCGTCAACCGCCTTTTTGAGGAAAATCGCCGCAAAATCGCGGAGGCGGACGATCAGCTCACCGAGCTCAACGACCGCCGCGTGGAACTCTCCGTCGGCAACGAGCGCAAGGACGGCGAACTCAAACTCGTGCGGGAGCGTATCAGTACGTATCGCTCACAGATTTCCGCGGCGGAGGACGTCCTCGCGGAGAGCAAAGCCCGCATCGGAGAAATCGACGACGCGGTGGCGCTCGGGGTACAAAAGCGCAAACAGGATACGGCGCGCATTTCCGTCATCGAAAACGAGACGGACGTTTTGCGTTCCGCGGTGGCCGCGCTGGACAATAAAATCGAGGTGTTCGAGCGGCTGTCCGACGAAAAGCGGCTGAGCCAGATGGAATCCGCGGACAACCTGTCCGAAATCAAAAAGAATATCGGTACCCTTTCCGCGCGCAAGGAAGCGGCGGAAGAACGGATTAAAGAAATCTCCTCTGCGCTCGACAAGAGCAATCAGAGAAAAGAACGGCTGGGGGACGAGCTCGCCGCCGTGCGCGGGGACTTGAAACGGCTCAAAGATTTTACTTCGACGGGGAATTCCGCGCTCGAAGAAAAGACGGAAGAAATGCGCGAAATGCAGCTCACCGTCAACAATTTCAATCAGGAGCTGTTCAACGCCAACGGTCAGCTCGCTTCTCTTAGGGACAGTCTCGAACTGTATATCAGCTTGAAGAACCGCTTCGAGGGGTACAAGGATTCGGTCAGGCGGCTTTTGTCCGTGGCAAAGACCAATCCCGACGTCGGAAACCGCGTCAAGGGCGCTCTTGCGGATATTGTCCGCACCGAACAGAAATACGAAACTGCCATAGAGACGGCGTTCGGTGGCGCCATGCAGAACGTCGTCACCGCCACGTCGGACGACGCGCGCTATCTTATCGAATACCTGAAACGCACGAACGGCGGTATCGTCACTTTCCTGCCCGTGTCCAGCATGCGTCCCAAGCCGGATACCCGCGAAATTCAGCGCGCCATGAACGAAAAGGGCGCCATGGGGCTCGCAACCGAGCTGGTACAATATGACGACTATTATTATAACGTCATCAGCAACCTGCTCGGCAATACGCTCATCTGCGACAATATTTTCAACGCCAACGCGATAGCGAAAAAATACGGAAATTCCTTCAAAATCGTGACGCTGGACGGCGATATCGTCATGACCAGCGGCGCCATGACGGGCGGAAGCCGAAGAAAGGACGCGGGCTCGCTCCTTTCCAACGAGCGCAAAATTCAGGAATGTAAGGAAAACATCGTCCGCAAGCAGAAATATATCGAAAAGCTGAAAGCCGCCATCGCCGAGAGCGAGGAAGCCCGCAAGGAAGCGGAAGAAGAAGTCGAAAAGCTCCGCGCGAAGTATCAGTCCGCCAATACCGAAACGGCGGCTCTGCAACAGCGCGAGGAGGCGCTCTTGCAGCAAATCGCCGAGGCGGAAGCGGATATCGGCGTATACGAGGAGGCGCTCCAAGAGCTGAAACAAAAACTCCGCGCGCTCGAAAACGAGGAGGCGGATTCCTCCAAGAGCGAGGAGGAGCTCAATTCCATGCGCCAGAGCGCGGAGGAAGAACTCGCAGGGCAGCGCAGTCAATGCGACCGTTTCAAGGCCGAACGGGACGAAAAGAGCAAAAAACTGCACGATCTCGAAGTGGAATATGCCGCGCTCAATTCCGCGCTCGAAAAGGAGGAGGAAAACTTCCGCCGCCTGAATGCGGAAAAGGAGGAACTCGTCAAGCGGATTCTCGAAACGGAAGCCTCCAAAAAGGATTTGGAAGGCAAACTCCACGCTCTGGAATCGGAGGCGCAGGAAAAGGAGCTCACCGAAGAGGAAAAGGCCGCCGTTCAGGAAATCGTGGACAAAATCGCCGCGCTTTCCAAAGAAAAGGAAGAAATCAACGCGCGCCAGCTCGAACTCGAAGAGGAGCGCAACGGCTTGCAGGAAACGATTACAAAACAGTCGGATAAGCGGTATAAATGCGAGATAGAAATCAGTAAAATAGATACCAATCTCGAAAACATGCGTCTGAGGATAGACGAGGCCTATCAGATGGATTATGAGGCTTGCTTGTCCATGAAGGCGGAGAATTTCAACGCGGACGAAGCAGCGAACCTCATTACCGTACTCAAACGTAAAATCACCATGCTGGGGGCCGTCAATCCGAACGCCGTGGAGGAATACGCGGAAGAAAAGGCGCACTATGACGAGATGATTACGCAGCGCGACGATCTCCAAAAGGCGATAGAGGATTTGACGACCGCGCTCAACGAAATCCGCGAAGAGATGCTCAAACAGTTCGACGAGGGCTTCAACGAAATCAACGAGAATTTCAAAATTACCTTCAAGGAATTGTTCGGCGGCGGAAAAGCGGAATTGCAGCTCGATTACGTGGAAGGGGAGGATCCGCTCGCGGCGGGCGTGGAAATCGTCGCCTGCCCTCCCGGAAAGAAACTGACAAAAATTTCCCTCCTTTCGGGCGGCGAACGCGCTCTGACGGCGATTGCCATTCTGTTCGCCATTTTGCGGGCTCGGCCCATGCCGTTCTGTATTCTCGACGAGATAGAGGCGGCGCTCGACGACGCAAACGTGGACAGATTTGCATCCTACCTCAAACATTTCTCGGAGGAAACGCAGTTTATCGTCATTACGCACAGAAAGCCGACCATGAATCAGGCGGATTCCCTTTTCGGCGTGACCATGCAGGAAAAGGGCGTTTCCAAAATCGTCTCCGTCAAGCTGGCGGACGTAGAGGAAAAGCTCGGCGCGGGAACCGTCGAATAATGACTATTAATGACCGGCGGTTACGGGCTGACGGCGGACAATTAATCATTGATGTTTGGCAACTGACGAATTTTGGCTGGCGGCTGATACTGACGGTTCATGACTGACGGTTAGTCACCGATACTGACGAATGGCGGTTAATAGTCGATGGTTTCATCTCTCGGCACTCTTTGCCGTATCCGCCGCAGTTGCAGCCGCGGGCGGAAATGCGCGCGGCAAAATCGAATCGCAAGGAGAATTTATGGGTATATTCGGAAAACTGTTCGGCGCTCTGAAAAAGACGAAGGACAATTTATCGGAAAAACTGAGAGTTTTGTTTTCCAAAAACAAATTGGGCGACGAATTTTATGAGGAATTGGAGGAACTCCTCATTTCTTCGGACGTTTCCGTTTCCACGGCGGAAGAAGTCGTGGCGCGGGTGAAGGCGAAGGCAATCGGAGAAAAGCTCAAAGACGAAGCATACGTTACGGAACTTCTGCGGGGAATTTTGACCGATATTCTCAAAGAGGCGGAAGTTCCCGACATCTCTTATCCATGCGTCATTATGCTGGTAGGCGTAAACGGCGTTGGGAAAACGACGACTATCGGAAAGCTGGCGCATTATTTCATCGAAAAGGGAAAGACGGTCACGGTCGCGGCCGCGGACACCTTCCGCGCGGCGGCGGGGGAACAGCTCGCCGTGTGGGCGGACAGGGCAAAGGTGAGAATCGTCAAGCACGAGGAGGGAAGCGATCCCGCAGCGGTTATTTTCGATGCCGTATCCTCCGCAAAGGCGAAAAAAACGGACGTCGTCATCGTCGATACGGCGGGACGTTTGCACGTCAAAGACAATCTCATGAAAGAGCTTCAAAAAATGGACCGCGTCGTCACGCGGGAATATCCCGAAGCGGATTTTTTGAAGCTGCTCGTTCTCGACGCTACGACGGGACAGAACGCCGTCAATCAGGCGCGCGTCTTCGACGAGGCGGTAGAGCTCGACGGACTCGTACTCACCAAGCTGGACGGCACGGCAAAGGGCGGGTTTGTCTTTTCGCTGGCATCCGAGCTCGCTTTGCCCGTCATCTTTGCGGGTGTCGGAGAAAAAATAGAGGATTTGGAACACTTCGATGCAAAGAGCTTTGTAGAAGCTATCCTTTGAATCGGCATAGGCAGGGGAGAACTGAATAAAAGAAAAGTCAAAACGGGCATGCCGTGTATGGACTGAATTATTTTCGGCCATGGTATGCTCTGTTTTTCTTTTTATAAGGTTTTGTTCTCAAATCTTGACATTAACCGTAAAATATGGTACAATAAAAATCAGAGGAACCGCGTCCGCGAGGAGGCGGATAAAGGAGTATAAAGAGAAATATGGAAAATATTTTGGAGTGTACGGGGCTGACAAAGGACTATAAGGGACTCCGTGCGCTCGACCATCTGACGTTTTCCGTTCCCGATAAGGGCTGTATCGTGGGCCTTTTGGGTCCGAACGGAAGCGGGAAAACGACGCTCATCAAACTTTTGACCGGACTTTTGACTCCGACGGAAGGGAATATCCGCGTGGGAGGAATGACGGTCGGCACGGAGACGAAGGCTATCGTCGCGTATCTTCCCGACAGCAACTTTTTGAGCGACGGTTTCACCGTAAAGCAGGAGGTGGAGTATTATAAGGACTTCTTTCCCGATTTCGACGAGAAGAAAGCGGAAAAAATGATTTCCGAACTCGGCGTGAATATGGGGCAGAAGGTGCGCGCTTTGTCCAAGGGAACGAAGGAAAAACTCGGTCTCATACTCACTTTGTCGAGGAATGCCAAGCTGTTTATTCTCGACGAGCCCATCGCGGGCGTCGATCCCGCCGCGCGGGATTATATTCTCAACACCATCGTTTCCCACAAGAACGCGGATTCGACAATGATCATCTGTACGCATTTGATCGGAGATATTGAACCCGTCCTCGATTACGTGCTGTTTCTGCAAAACGGAAAAATCGTGTTGCAGGGCGGCGCAAACGATATCCGCAAAGGAGAGGGCAAGACGATAGACCAGCTGTTCAGGGAGGTATTCAGATGGTAAGCGGAAACGATAAGTATTGGTTTGAAAACGACGATAAGGAAAAAAGCGAGGTCGGCCAAGGAGAATCCGGCATAGCGGAGGAGAACGAAAAAGAGGATTTATTCGGTTTCGATGCTTCGGATACGCTTGATTCTTCTGTGACTTCCGCTCCTTCGGAAAACTTGACTTCTCCCGTGACTTCGGCGAATGTTCCGCCTTCCGATAAGCCTGTTTTTTCCGCGCCGGAGGATTCGCAGGACTTTTTTGACCCCCATGAAAATCATTATCGATCGGATTATGCCCGCCGCGGGATTGACGAGGCAGACTTGAACGGGGACGGAAAAATAAAGGCGGTCCGCGGACATATGGTGAAAAAGTTGTTAAAATACGACTTCCGCGCGCTGTTCAAATTTCTCGTCCCGTGCTATATCGTATTGGGGGCATTAGCGGTGCTTTGCGCGATTTGCCTGCCGATCGCGGAGCATATTTCCGCATCGGATGTGGAAACGGGTATGGTCGTTCCTTTTATGATGGCAATGTCTTCTATTATCATACTGTATATAGTAGGCGTGGCTCTTTGTTCGGCAATATGTATTTTCAATATTGCGGTGCGATTCCTTAAAAATTTGTTCGGCGCGGAGGGGTATCTTACTTTAAGTATTCCCGCGACGTCCGAAGAACATATTTTTTCTAAACTGATTAGCGGATTCGTAACGATTTTTTTGACGATTTTGGTCGCGATAGCGTCTATATTTATCGTGGCATTTCCTTATTGGAGGGAATTATTCCCCGCTTTGGAAAGTTTTTTTGCCTCTTTGGGAGAGATTTACCGTGAATTTCCCGCAGATATGGCGATGCTTACGATAGAAATAGTTTTTCTGCTTCTTATAGGAATTATCTTTAATCTTCAAATCGTATACGCATGCGTATGCGTCGGGCAGATGATCGTCAATAAAAGTCGCGCCGGAGCTGCCGCTATAGCTTATGTAATTTATCTTGCCGTAAGTCAGGTAATTTATATTTTCTTTATGTCTACGGGATTTCTCGGAGGGATAATCGATTCGGCTGTCGCCGTGCATTTGTTCTTATGGATACTGATTGCGCTCGCCGCAGGCGGAAGCGTCGGACTGTTCTTTTTTGAAAGGTATGTCCTGAAAAATAAGGTCAATTTGGGTTGAGCTATGAGGATAGATATTCTTACCCTCTTTCCCGATATGTTTTCCGCTCTGAAAGAGAGTATCCTCGGGCGGGCACAGCGGGAAGGAAAGATAGAAATCAACGTCGTCGATATCCGAAAATTTACGGAAGATAAGCATTTGAAATGCGACGATTATCCCTTTGGCGGCGGCGCGGGCATGGTCATGATGCCGCAGCCTATCGGCAGTGCTATCGAGGTTCTGGATAAGGAGCACAGGGCGCACAGGATTTACCTCTCTCCGAAAGGGGAAACGCTGCGGCAGCAGAAAGTGTTCTCTCTTCTTTCCCATGATTGGCTGATTCTTCTGTGCGGGCATTATGAGGGCGTGGATCAACGGGCGATCGATTTATTTATCGACGAAGAAATTTCTATCGGGGACTATGTCCTTACGGGCGGGGAATTGCCCGCCATGGTCTTGGTGGATTGCGTTTCGAGATATGTGGACGGAGTCATCAATACTTCTTCTCTCGTAGACGAGAGCTTTTCGGACAATCTTCTCGAATATCCGCAGTATACTCGGCCGCAGGAATATCGCGGTCTTTCCGTTCCCGAAGTGCTTTTGAGCGGCGATCATGCAAAAGTAGATCGCTGGCGGCGGGAACAGGCCTTAGAGTTGACGAAAAAATATCGTCCCGATTTATTGAAAAAGTAATTCCGTAACGGAAACGATTCTTGGAATAAAGTCTTCCCTGCGTTTCCGCCCTACCCATGGGTTTGGCGGCGGCAAGGATAAGACGAACGGGAAGAGAGAAAGAAAAAACGACACGGAAAAGGAACGAAGTATGGCAAAAACAATACAGTGGTTTCCCGGACACATGACGAAAGCGATGCGGGACATGGAGGAAAAGCGGGCGCTTTGCGACGGCGTCATCTGCGTGCTCGATGCCCGCGCGCCTGCGGCTACGCTGAATAAAAATCTGAAAAAAATATTCGGGGAAAAACCCGTGTTGTATCTTCTCAATAAGTCGGATCTCGCGGACGAAGGCGCGGACGGATTTGTTCGGCTGGCGGAGGAAAAAGGACAGCAGTGTATCCGCTGTAATTCGACGGAGGTTTCTTCCCGCCGCGCGATCATGCAAAAATTGAACCGTATGACGGAAGAAAAACGGGAACGCGCGGAAGCAAAAGGATTAAACCGCACGTTTCGTTTTATGGTGGCGGGAATCCCGAATACGGGAAAGAGCACGATCGTCAATCTTCTGAGCGGTCAAAAACGGGCGAAAACGGGCGATAAAGCGGGCGTAACGAGAGACGTAAAGTGGCTTCGGTGCGGCTCGTTCGACCTGTTGGATACGCCCGGCACGATGCCGCCTTCTTTCGATAACCAGACTTTGGCGAGGCATCTCGCCTATATCGGCAGCATCAACGATGATATCTTGGACATGGACGACATCGCCTTGGAGCTTCTCGGAGAACTCGCGGAAAAATATCCCCAATATCTCACGCACCGTTACGGAATTGCCGATTTTTCGGAAAAGCTCGGCATGTACGAGGCGCTCTGCAAACGACGCGGATTTATCTTAAAGGGCGGGGAATACGATTATGACCGCGGAGCAAAAGCGCTCATCGACGATTTTCGGAAAGGCCGTATCGGGAAAGTCTGTCTGGAAGATGCGGCGGAATATCGGGATTTATCGTTTTGAGCATAAAATAAATTTCGAACATAGAATAAAGCATAAGGAAAGGCGTTAAATGAAAAGAGAGTCGTGCGCCTCGGATAAATTGAAAATAGAGCGGGAATTGCTTTCGCAGGGCTTCGAGACGATTGCGGGAGTGGACGAAGTTGGCCGCGGCCCTCTGGCGGGTCCTGTCGTATGCGCGGCCGTCATCATGCCGCTCAAAGAAATCGAAATCATTCAAGGAGTGGACGATAGTAAAAAGCTCTCTCCGAAAAAAAGGGAGATTTTGGCAAAACTCATTCAGGAACGAGCTTTGGCGTATACCGTGTACGAAGTAAACGAAAAGATTATCGATGAAATCAATATTTTGCAGGCGACGCGGCTGGGAATGAAAAATGCCTTGGAAAGTCTGAAAATCGTTCCCGATACGGTCATCACCGACGGGAATATGACGTTAGATATTCCATTCCCGCAAAGGAGCATCGTGCACGGCGACGCGCTTTCCTATTCTATCGGGGCGGCAAGTATCGTCGCAAAAGTATTCAGGGACGCACTCATGGAAAAATATGCAAAGACGTATCCCGCATACGGCTTTGAAAGAAATAAAGGCTACGGCACGGCGGAACACATCAGGGCGATAAAGGAGCACGGAATATGTCCGATTCATCGCAGGACGTTCGTAAAAAAGTTCTGGGCAGACGGGGAGAAAAGCTCGCCGAAGAGTACCTGAAAGCGCAGGGCTATAAAATTTTACATAAGAATTACCGCACTCCCTTCGGAGAGGCGGATTTAATTGCGGAGGACGGCGACGAAGTCGTTTTCGCAGAGGTAAAGACCCGAACTTCGGACGAATACGGGACTCCCGCGGAGGCGGTAGTCGCGGCAAAACGCCGCCGCTATAAACGCATAGCTCAATTCTATTGGATCGAGAGAGGGAAGGAACCCAACGCGCGCTTCGACGTCGTCGAAGTTTGGGCGGACGGAAGAATCGAACATTATAAATATGCCTTTTGAAGGTAAGGGTATAACAGTATGGCTTTTTGCTCGATAAAAATGTTTTCATAAATTTCAAACAATGATAATACGAGACAAAAAGTGTGAAAATAGAATTTCAATCGCTATCATTTGACAAGATTTTCACAATGTGATATAGTTATGATAAAGTCAAGAGCGGTTGACTTTTTTCTTTTTTAAAATCCGAATAAGCCTTTTTCGTAGGTTAAAGCGGGACGTCCCGCTTTCTGCGTAACGAAGCGTTACGCAAATTATTTTTTTGGCCGTAAAAATAGCAGCGGAAAAGTGCGGGCGTCATTTTTCGGTGTCGTTTCTGTCCTGTGGCTTTATCGGAACGGAAAGTCGTCTGCGAAGAAATCCGAAAAGGAAAATTTTATAAAAAGCCGATATATACCTCCGGAAGAAGGGTGGAGGAGTTTCTACCGCGGTGCCCGAAAAATAATCGCGACTATTGGACAAGCCCTGATTTTACAGAAGAGAAAGGGAGATATTGGCGGCGGCGTTCTTTCGTCTGCCGTCTTTTCAGTGAAAAAATGAAAGCATTGGAAGAAAAAATCATCAAGGAAGGGACGGTTCTTCCCGGAGACGTTCTGAAAGTGGGAAGTTTCCTCAATCAGCGCGTCGATACGGTATTTTTGAAACGAATGGCGGAGGAAACCGCCCGCCTTTTCAAAGGAACCCGCATCACGAAAGTATTGACGGTGGAAGCGTCGGGAATCGCGTTCGCGACGGCGGTGGCGCTCGAATTGGGGGTACCCATGGTATTTGCGAAAAAGCACCCTTCCGCAAACGTCAGCGGAGAACAGTATTCTTCCCCCGTGTATTCTTTTACGCATAAAATTACTTACGATATCGCAGTTTCGAAAGAATATATTTCTTTGGAAGATAAAGTTCTCATTACCGACGATTTCCTCGCAAACGGAAATGCTTTGAAAGGGCTGATCGACATCGTGAAACAGGCGGGGGCGGAAGTCGTCGGATGCTGCGCGGAAATCGAAAAGGGCTTTCAGGGCGGCGGAGACGAGTTGAGACGACAGGGCTACCGCGTGGAGTCCCTCGCGATCGTCGAAAAGATGGAGAACGGAACAATTTCTTTCCGAAGCTGAAAGAGACGTTTTTTGCTCAAAATGCCGCGTTGCGGTAATGTACCGATTTGACAGACGGGCGCCGTTTGACAAAAGCGTTTGTCCCGACAAAGAGCGTCAAGGCAAAAGACGGAATACAAAAATACAGAAGCGTTAAAATTCGGCCCGTGAAAAAATCGCGGACGTAAGGAGATAAAATCATGAAAAAAAGATTTCTTACAGTGGCTCTTTCCTTGGTTATGGGCTTCGGTGTAGCTGCTTCTTTAGCTTCCTGCGGAGAAGTAAGGGAAGATAAGGGCGAGCTCACCCTTCCCGATTACGAAAATATCGAAGTTCCCGACTATTCCGACGTCGTGATTCCCGAGGATTTTAAGTTCGGTCTGATTTGTCTGCATGACGAAACCTCCACGTACGACAAGAACTTTATCGATGCGGCAAAAAGAGCTGTTAACGACATGGGACTTACCTCCGATCAATTTATCATGAAAACAGGAATTCCCGAACTCGCGGCATGCAAGGAGGCCGCGGAGGAGCTTGTCGATCAAGGCTGCGATTTGATTTTTGCCGATTCTTTCGGGCATGAACCCTTTATCAAAGAGGCCGCTACGGCAAATCCGGATGTGGAGTTCTGCCACGCGACGGGCGTCACGGCAGCGACGAGCGGACTCGATAATTTCCACAATGCGTTCGCTTCCATTTACGAGGGACGTTATCTCGCGGGCGTCGTTGCGGGCATGAAGCTCAACGAAATGATCGAGGAGGGAGAATTTACCGAAGAAGAAGCAAAAATCGGTTATGTGGGCGCTTATACCTACGCGGAAGTTATTTCCGGTTATACCTCTTTCTACCTCGGGGCGAAATCCGTCTGCCCGACCGTTACGATGGACGTCCAGTTTACGGGCTCTTGGTTCGATATTTCTGCTGAAAAATCGACCGCGGAAAGTCTTATTGCGGGAGGCTGCAAACTCATTTCTCAGCACGCGGACTCTATGGGTGCGCCCTCTGCCTGCGAAGAAGCGGGAGTTCCCAACGTCTCCTATAACGGAAGCACGTTTGAGGCTTGCCCCGAAACGTTCCTCGTTTCTTCCTATATCGATTGGACTCCCTACTTCAAATATATCATCGCGCAAGCAGCCATGGGCGAAGAAATCGTCGATGACTGGACGGGAACGATTAAAACGGGGTCCGTCAAATTGACCAACATCGGCGGTAATGCGGCGGCCGAAGGGACCGTGGACAAGGTTATCGAGATCAGAGACAAATTGGTTGATGGCTCCTTGACCGTGTTCGATACTTCTAAATTTACGGTTAACGGTGAGACGCTTACGAGCTATATGGTAGATATAGACGGCGACGGAACGAAGGAAAAAGAAGCGATTAAAGACGGCGTTTTCCAGGAATCGATTTTCCGTACGGCTCCTTATTTCGATATAAAAATTGACGGCATAAAATTGTTGAATGAAAAAGTGTAAAGTTTTGTAAAATTATATATAGGGGCGGAGTACCGAAAAGGCTCCGCCCGTTCGCGTTAATCAAAGGCTTCGGGAGGCACTGTGGACAAACCCATTGCAATACAACTGAAAAACATAACGAAAACGTTCGGAGAGGTCATCGCGAATAAAAACGTGGATATGGACGTGAGAAAGGGCGAGATTTTGTCCGTCCTCGGCGAGAACGGGTCGGGGAAAACGACGCTCATGAACATGATCGCGGGAATTTATTATCCCGACGAGGGCCAGATTTATATTGACGGAGAGGAAGTTTCCATTCGTTCGCCCAAAGATGCCTTTCGCTATAAGATAGGAATGATTCATCAGCATTTCAAGTTGGTGGACGTATTTTCTGCCGCTCAGAATATCGTCCTCGGCGTACGCGGAGAGAAGTATAATCTCAAAGAAGTCAACGCCCGCGTTCGGGAAATGAGCGAAAAGTACGGTTTCCATATCGATCCGAAGAAAAAAATTCACGAAATGTCCGTCTCCGAAAAACAGACCGTGGAAATCGTGAAAGTCTTATACCGCGGTGCGGATATTCTCATTTTGGACGAGCCTACCGCCGTTCTCACCCCTCAGGAAATCGATAAGCTGTTTGCCGTACTCCGCACGATGCGCGACGACGGTAAATCCATCATCATCATCACGCATAAGCTCAACGAAGTTATGTCGATTTCGGACAGAGTGGCGGTTTTGAGAAAGGGCGAACATATAGCGACGGTAGAGACGGCAAAGACCAACGAACAGGAATTGACGGAAATGATGGTCGGTAAAAAAGTATCCCTGAATATCGATCGTCCCATGCCCGTAAATTGCCAAAAGCGTCTGGAAGTCAGAAATCTTACCTTCATAAACAACGAGGGGATTCGTATCCTCGACGACGTGAATTTTGACGCATTCAGCGGGGAAATTCTCGGCATAGCGGGGATTGCGGGAAGCGGTCAGAGAGAGCTTCTGGAATCGATCGCGGGTTTGCAGATTCCGATCGCAGGCGCCAGCATAGAATATTATCCGCCCGAAGAATCCCAAATAGAAGAATCTGGACAGGAAAGAAAAGAAGAATTTTTCAAAGAAGAAAACGTCGGGGAAATGCCCGCAGGCGAACAGCTTATCGGAAAGTCACCCTTACAGATCCGGGAAATGGGAATTCGTCTTTCTTTCGTCCCCGAGGATCGTCTGGGAATGGGGCTCGTCGGAAACATGGACATCATCGACAATATGATGCTCAGAAGCTATCGAAAGGGACATTCGATTTTCCTCGACAGAAAGGAACCCGAAAATCTTGCCGAAAAAATTATTAAGAGCCTCGAAGTATCTACGCCGAGCGCCAAAACGCCCGTCCGCCGCCTTTCGGGAGGAAACGTTCAAAAAGTGCTGGTGGGGCGGGAAATTGCCGCTTCGCCCACCGTGCTTCTTGCGGCATATCCGGTGAGAGGATTGGACATCAATTCTTCCTATACCATCTATAATCTCTTGACGGAGCAGAAGAAAAAGGGCGTCTGCGTCATTTTCGTGGGCGAGGATTTGGACGTTCTTTTAGAGCTTTGCGATCGGATTATGGTCATCGGCAGCGGTCGTATCACGGGAATTTTGGACGGCAGAACGGCTAAAAAGGAAGAAATCGGACTTTTAATGGTAAAAAACCAACGGGAGGAACGGGAAGATTATGAAGAATAAAGAAAAAAGCGTCAAAGAACCCCTTTTTCATATCGTAAAGCGTACTTCCGTTCCCTGGTGGAAATCTTGGTTGATCCGTGCGGCGGCTATCCTGCTCGCCTTCGTGGTTACAGGTTTGTTGTCGTTTCTCGTTTTGAAAAAGAATCCCTTCTTCATTTATTCGTCTATGTTTTCGGGGATTTTCGGTACGGAACGCAGAATTTTGATTTTTCTCCGCGACGGAGCGATTCTTCTTTTGATTGCGCTCGCCATCACTCCCGCATTCAAAATGCGTTTTTGGAATACGGGTGCGGAAGGACAGGTACTCATGGGCGGTTTTGCCTGTACGGTGTGCATGTTCTATCTCGGCGGAAAAGTCCCGGACGGAGTATTGATTCCGATCATGTTCGTCGCGGGCGTGGCCGCAGGCATGCTTTGGGCGGTAATCCCCGCCATTTTCAAGGCAAAATGGAATACCAACGAAACTCTGTTTACGCTCATGATGAACTATGTGGCCATGCAAATCGTGCTCTTTGCCATAAAGATTTGGTACCCGACAGGTTCGGGAAACATGAGTCCGCTCCCGCACGGCAATCTGCCGCAAATCGGCGGAGGCGATTTCTGGCTGAGCGTCATCGTGGTAACGATCGTCACCGCTTTGGTCTATATCTATATGAAGTACAGTAAGCAGGGCTATGAAATTTCCGTCGTGGGCGAAAGCGAGAATACGGCTCGTTACGTGGGAATCAACGTAAAGAAAGTTGTTGTCCGTACCCTTCTCATTTCGGGCGCTATCTGCGGCTTGGCCGGATTTCTGATTGTCGGCGGAATCGATCACATGATCAGCAAAGAGACGGTCGGCGGACGCGGCTTTACGGCGATTCTCGTTTCATGGTTGGCGAAATTTAATCCAATCTTTATGATTTTCACCGCGTATCTGGTCGTATTTTTGCAAAAGGGTATGGGTCAGGTCATGACGGATTGCGGAGTCGCAAACGCCTACTTCGCCGATATTATCACAGGTATTATGTTCTTCTTTATTATCGGCTGTGAATTTTTTATCCTGTATCAGATTAAGTTCCGCAAGGCGAAAAAACGCAAAAAGGAGGAAAAGGAAAAATGTTCGTAAAATTTTTGACGAGCGCTATTCGCATCAGCGCGATTTTCCTTTTCGGCTCGACGGGAGAGATTATCACGGAAAAATCCGGTCATCTCAATCTCGGCGTCCCCGGCGTCATGAGCGTGGGCGCCGCAGTCGGCTGTCTTTCCGAGTATTATCTCATAAAATCAATCGGTACTTCCGTGCCGTTTCTGCTCGTTCTCGTACCTTTGATCGTCACCTTCCTCGCGGGGGCGGCGATGGGAGCTCTGTATAGCTTTTTGACGGTCACGCTCCGCGCAAATCAAAACGTTACGGGGCTCGCCATGACGACGTTTGGCGTAGGGCTCGCGGGACATCTCATCAATCTCATAAAGGCAAAGATGGCGGTTATTGCCCGTGCGAGCAAATATTACACTAACCTTTTCCCCGTGGACGACAAACTCGGGTGGTTCGGAGAGATATTTTTATCTCACGGTATTCTCGTATATTTGGCAATTATCGTCGCGATCGCGGCTCAGCTCATTCTCAATCGTACCCGTATAGGTCTGCGCTTGCGCGCGGTAGGCGAGAATCCCGCTACGGCGGACGCCGCGGGAATCAATGTATCGCGCTATAAATATCTGGCGACGTGTATCGGCTGCGGAATTTCGGGGCTCGGCGGACTGTTCTGTATTATGGATTATATGGGCGGAAATTGGGACGACGTACACTTCCTCGAAGGGTTCGGCTGGCTGTCCATCGCCCTCGTCATCTTTACTCTTTGGCGCCCCGCGCTCGCTATTTTGGGCTCGATCATTTTCGGCGGTCTCTATATCGCTTCCAGCTATATAAGCGGGATTACTTTTGCGCAGATCGAGCTTATCAAAGCGTTACCCTATGTCGTTACGATCATTGTATTGATTATAACGAGCATCCTGAACAGCAAAGAGACGCAGCCTCCCGCAAGTTTGGGACTCAACTACTTCCGAGAGGAACGATAGATAGTTTTTCTGAATTTTTGAAAAAAGCCGCTTTGCGTTGAAAGAATAACAAAATTCCCGTCAGTCATCATGACTGACGGGAATTTTGTTATTTTTGTTCGTTCGGATTCAGCATTTCGGGGCCTTTGTCCTTATGTTTTGACAGAAGAAACATGCCGAGCACAGCCAAGACGGGGAAGATGACGGCGACCGTAAGTCCGACTTTGAGATTATCGTTGAATATACCGGATACAAAACCGACCGTCGTGGGGCCGGCGAGACAGCCGAGGTCTCCCGCAAGGGCAAGGAGCGCGAACATGGCAGCTCCGCCGTAAGGCAATTTTTTCGCGGCGACCGAATAGGTTCCCGGCCAAAGAATGCCGACGAACAGGCCGCACAGCGCACAGCCGAGGAGGTTGATGACGGGGACGGGAGGCAGCGTGACGAGCAGATAGGCTCCGACGCACCCGACCGCGCCGATGACGAGAAATTTTTCAAGGGATATTCTGTGAAGAAACTTCGCATAGAATACCCGACACAATCCCATACATACGGCGAACGCCATGGGACCTGCGAGGTCTCCCAAAGATTTAGAAATTCCGAGTCCCTTTTCCGCAAAAGTGGAGGCCCATTGAGAAATAGACTGTTCGGTAGCGCCCGCGCAGACCATCAAGAGGCAAAGTACCCAAAAGACACCGTTTTTCGCGAGGGAACGAAATCCGGACGGCTGTTCGTCCTCGGCTTGCGGCAGGGAGTAGAGGGGGACGAAGAAAAACAACACCGCCCCGGCGGCGGGAATGATCGCCCAAAGACATGCGATCAATCTCCAATGCGCAATTCCGATCGTCGAAAAGAGCAGGGTGGAAACGAGCACGACGAATACGCTTCCCCAACAGAACACGGAATGAAGGAAACCCATGGCCGCTTCTTTTCTTTTGGTGGGGCACGCTTCGACGATGGGGGAGACGATTACTTCGAGAAGTCCCGCGCCGACGGCATACAGACAGGCCGAAACGATGAGGCCCGGCATGGGAGACAGAAGATCCGGCAGAAAAGCGAGACAGCAAAGCCCGAGTGCGCACAGAGCTTCTCCGGCTATCGCACACGTCCGATAGCCGATTTTGTCCACGAATTTACTCGATAAAAGGTCAGTAATGAGCTGCGCCAAAAAACAAATCGTGGTCAACAGCGTGATCTTAGAGAGGGAGGAAAAACCGAACTCCGTCTGAAAAGTTACATATAGAAGAGGTATGTAGCAGACGATGATCGCCTGAGAAATATAGCCTGTGTAACAGGCGAAAATGGTGTGCTTATAATTGAGTTTTTTGGAATGCATGCCGTATCGTTTGAAAATCTCCTTCCCGCATGTTTCTGGCGGCAAAATGATAAAATTATTATAGCAAACCCGACCTTAAAAGGCAACTGTTTTTACTTTTTGCAGGAGCTTGAAATTAAATTTTATCCGAAAACGCCCGTATTTCGGATAAATCGCCCAAAGTCGCGCTTTTTTTCGCTTCGTCAGGTTATATAATATCTCCAAACTTCTCTCGGTGAGGGGACAGAGATGGAAATTTACATAGAATATGCGCTCGCAGAAAATTTTCTGTTGGACGCTATGCTTCTGTGGCTGGCCCTGAAAGCGGCAAAACAACAGATTTCTTTTAAGAGAATTGCTCTCGCCTCTGCCTTCGGCGCCGCGTTCGCAGTGATTTTTCCCCTGCTGGATACGGGAAAAATTCTCTCTTACATACTCAAATTTTCCGTCGGAGCACTCTTGACGCTCATCGCCGTAAAGGGGAAGGGAATAGGCAGGTATTTACTTACGGGCGCTCTGTTCTTCGGATTCAGCTTCGCGCTCGGCGGAGCGCTCCTCGCGGTATATTCTGTTTTTTCGATCGATTACGGTGTAACGGAAAATGGGTATCTTACGGAGAGCGTACCCGTCGGATTGGTGCTTTCGGGCAGCTTTGTGTTCGCCGTGCTTTCCGTCGCGCTCGTCAAAAGGCTCTATCGTCGTAGGGCCGTGCACAGATTCATCTATCTTTGCCGCGTGACGCTGGGGGACAGGTCGATAAAGGCGGACGGGTTTCTCGATAGCGGAAATCGCGCCAAAGTCAAGGGAATTCCCGTCTGTTTTCTCTCTCCCGATCTCGCCTTCGATTTGTTAGGTGAAAGGACGATGACGGAAGAAATGACGATCGTGACGATGGGCGGGGAAAGTACGATAAAAATTTTTTTGGCGGACAGGTTGGAGATATATTGCGGAGATAAGCCGAATATAATAAATAAAGTCTATTTTGCACCGACGGGAAATATCCGCGCGCGAGAATATAAAATCATTCTCAATGCGGCGATATTGTCCGATTGACGGAAGGCGGGCGGGGTTATAGAGAAGCAGCAATTCGGGGCCGATTTGACAGGAAATTATTGTTGTGTAACCGAGGTCGCGAGAGGAGGTTGAGGTAACATCATGAAAATCAAGGAAATACTAAAATGTTTTTTACGACAGTTCGATGCGGAAAATACGGTGGATTACATCTGCGGGACGGAAGCTCTGCCGCTCCCTCTTTCTCCCGAGCAGGAAAGCGAGATGCTGGGAAAATTGGAGCAGGGCGAGGAAACGGATAAAGTAAAAGCCGAACTCATCCAGCACAATCTTCGCTTGGTGGTATACATAGCCCGAAAGTTCGATAATACGGGCGTGGATCCGGACGATCTCGTTTCGGTGGGGACGATCGGACTGATTAAGGCGATCAATTCCTTTAAGCCGGATAAAAACATCAAGCTGGCAACCTATGCTTCGAGGTGTATCGAGAATGAAATTCTCATGTATTTGCGGCGTACTGTTCGGTTAAAGAGCGAGGTTTCGTTTGACGAACCTCTGAACACCGATTTTGAAGGCAACGAGCTTTTGTTGTCAGATATTCTCGGCACGTCTGCGGACAGCGTTTACGGGGACATCGAATCGAGTGCGGAAAAGGAATTGTTGAAGGATGCTTTGAAAAAGCTGTCCGAACGGGAGCGGAAAATCATGTTTCTGCGCTTCGGACTGAACGGCGGCGAAGAGATGACGCAAAAGGACGTGGCGGATTTGCTGGGAATTTCACAAAGCTATATTTCGAGGCTGGAAAAGAAGATTATTCAACGTCTCAGGAAAGAAATTTCAAAAATGGTATAAATGTTTTCATAAAAACGGAAAAGAATCGATAAAAAGGGAAAAAACGGCACATACTGGTTAAAAGTTCCTCTCAGAGCCATTGTACATAAGAAGGAGGAAACGAGCATGATGCAGAAAGTGGAAATATGCGGCGTGGATACGTCCGGGCTGCCCCTTTTGACCGCGAAGGAAAATGAAGATCTGATGAAGAAACTCAAAGCGGGTGATAAGTCCGCGCGGGAAAAATTCATCGTCGGAAACATGCGGTTGGTCTTGTCGCTGGTAAAGCGCTTTTGGGCGAAAAACGCCAATGCGGACGATGTGTTTCAGGCGGGTTGCGTGGGGCTGATTAAAGCAATAGACAATTTCGATTTGAGCGTTGGAGTCAAATTCTCCACTTATGCGGTTCCCATGATTATCGGGGAGATAAAACGCTATCTCCGCGACGGAAATTCCCTGCGCGTGTCCAGAAGTATCCGAGACACCGCCTATCGCGTCCTGAAAGTTAGGGAATCCATAGAGGAACGGGACGAAGAGGCGACGCTCGAAAAAATCGCCTCGGAAATGCAGGTGGCGGTCAGCGAAGTCGTATACGCCCTCGACGCCATATCCGACCCCGTTTCCCTGTATGATCCCGTATATAATAAGGCGGGGGATACGCTGCTTCTGATGGATCAGCTCTGCGACGAGAAGAATAACGACGAGGTTTGGACGGAGCGCGTCGCACTGAACGAAGCTATGGAACGCCTCGGCGAGCGGGAAAAGAGGATTCTTTTTCTCCGCTATTACGAAGGTAAGACTCAGACGGAAATTTCCGAAGAGGTGGGCATTTCTCAGGCTCAGGTTTCAAGATTGGAAAAAAACGCTCTCAATAACATCCGTTTGAACATCTCTTGAAATATTTGATGAAATCTCTTTTGACGGAAACGCAACGCAGTTTTTGAACGATGATCATTTTTTCATGCCGAGGCCTGTGCTTCGGCATTTTTTTCGGGAAAAAGGAGTAATCGATTTACTTGATTTTCAGGCGGGTATATATTATAATATAACATAATCATTTTATGAAAACGGCCCGTAAAAGTTTCCCGCGGGGCCGTTGCAAAGGAATATTCAAAATAAGGAGGCGGACGATGTATCGTTTTCGGAAAGGCTATTACGCCGATGTGCGGACAGAGCGCAGATGTACTTCTGCGGTAATCTACAAAAACGGCGTTTTGGCGGAAAATAAGGAGCGAGTGACGGACGGAGCGTTTATCCGCGTATTTGATGGAAAAATGTGGTATTATGCTTCGACGGAGACTCTCTCGAACGTACAGAAAGAACTCGACGGGCTTTATGAATTGGCGGAATATTGCGCGGACATTGAAGAAAATCCCGTTGTAAAGAGATTTGAAATTAATCGGGCAAAGACTTTTTTATTTAAGGACTGTTCGACAGAATCCGTCGCTCGGGACAAAAAGCAAAAGCTGTTGAAGGATCTGTTTCCTCTCGTAAAGAAATATCCCGAGATCAAGCTGGCGACTCTGCTGTATACAGACAGGCACAGCGATTTTACATTTCAATCGAGCAAGGGGGCGGATCTCGCCTACGATTATCAGACCTGCGGCGTCGCGACGTCCTTTTATGCCGCGGAGGGAGAAAAGAATTTTTCCTTTAATTATCAGCAGGGAAAGACAAAATTTTCCGATTTGAAAGGTATTTCGGAAGGCGTTTTAGCGAGTATCGAAGAGGGGCTCAACTTTCTGAAAGAGGCGGCGGACGTCGAGCCGGGCGATTATCCCGTCATTCTTTCTCCGGAAGCGGCGGGCGTGTTTGCGCATGAGTCCTTCGGTCATAAGAGCGAGGCGGATTTTATGCTCGGCGACGAGACGATGAAGCGAGAATGGCAGATCGGCAAGAAAGTCGGGAGCGACTGTCTTTCCATTCTCGAATCGGGCGCTTTTGCGGGCTGCGGCTATGTACCTTACGACGACGAAGGAACGAAGGCGGGAAAGATATATCTCATCAAAAAAGGCGTTCTTTCGGGGCGTCTGCACAGCGCGGAGACGGCTGCGGAGCTCGGTGAAGCCGTGACGGGCAATGCCCGCGCCGTAGGGATAGAATTCGAGCCTATCGTCCGCATGACGACGACCGTGATAGAGGGCGGCGACAAGACGTTTGACGATCTCATGAAAAACGTAAAGCACGGTTATTTCATAAAGACGATCAAGCACGGAAGCGGTATGAGTACGTTTACGATAGCGCCGAATATCAGCTATGAAATCAAGGACGGAAAGATCGGTCGGCCCGTCAAAATCTCCGTGATTTCGGGCGACGTGTTTGAAACCTTGGGACTTATAGACGGCGTTTCCAAGGACGAGGAAATTTTGTGCTTTATTACGGGCGGATGCGGGAAAATGGAACAATTCCCTCTTCCCGTGGGCTTTGGCGCGCCGTATGTATCCGTATCGAAAATGAAGGTGCAATGAGGAGGGACGGAGCCATGAAAAGAGAAAAATTGACGGTAAAGACGCGGACGACGACAGTCGCTCTCGCGGCGAGCGAAATCAAATCCGTGCGGTTCGTCAGCACAAAGAAGCAGGGGTACCGCGTCATAGAGGACGGCAAAATAGGCATTTATGGCACTGCCGGCGAATACGACGAGGAAAAGGCGTGGAAAAAGGCGGAAGAAAACCTCAAAAATCAAATTCCCTATGCGGTGGAATTTTCCGAAAACCGAAAGGAAAGCGTGGATGCGTCCAAAAAACTTTTGAGCGACAAAGAGTTCGTGGAGCGCGTGAAACTACTCTTGCAAAGCCTGAAAGAAAAGTGTCCGCAATTTTTGTATAGCAATAATATTCTGAAAGTGGAGACAGAGACCCGACTCGTCAATGATTCGGGACTCGATCTTTCCTATAAGACAAATTTTTATCAGATTTCTATACTTATGAAGGAAAAGTCGTCGGCAAATATCATCGATTCCGGGTATTCCTATTCGGGACAGGCGTTTGACGTCGAAAAAATAGTCGCGGATATCGAGGAGCATACCCGTGCATATTTCACGCCCGTCGATATTAAAGAGGGCGAATATCCCGTCCTGACCTCCATATACGATTTGGGCTTCAATAAACTGTATTCGGATATCCGCGCCGATTCCTGTGCGAACGGGACAGGATTGTTTGCGGGGAAAACAGGGGGGCAGGTATTTGACGAACGAGTTACGATTTACGAAGACAGAAACCCCGAAAGCTGTTTTTCGGAACCGTTTTTCGACGACGAGGGCATTGTCAACAAAGAGTATCGGAATATTATTTTCGATCGGGGCGTTTTCCGTTCGCCCTTGGCCTCCAAGACGGACGCGAAAAAGTATGATATTCCCGTTACGGGAAGCGCCGTTTCGTCCTATGACGGTGTTCCGCAGACGGGAATTTCGGGCGTGCGTGTCAAGGGTTCGGGAAAGACGATAAAGGAGCTTACGAAGGGAGAGGATTGCGTCTATATCGTGATGTGCAGCGGCGGAGATATGACGCCCGACGGAAATTTTGCAACGCCCGTTCAGGTGGCGTTTCTCTGTCGGGACGGAAAGTTTGTCGGACGGCTGCCGGAAATCGGGGTTTCGGGAAATCTGTTCGATATTTACGGGAAGAATTTTATCGGTCAGGCGGAAGATTCTTTCTCGCATACGGACTGCTCCGATTATAAACCTTTAATCGTCAGAATGAAAGTGACGAAATAAATAAAAAGAAAAATAAAAAAGGCGTGGCAAAAGCGCAGTTCCCATAGAGAATAAAATCAAAAAAAATTTTAATAGGAATTGCACTTTCAAGCGAACAAAAAAAATACAAACAGGTCGAGTTGTGAAAACTCGATCTGTTTTTTTGATATAAAGAGAAGTTACGCGATAGTCGTGTGGTTGGATAGAGGGTAACAAATGAGTTGAAATAAAAATTTTGATTTCGTATAAATGAGAGTGTGCCCAAACAGTTAACAATCAAAAACTAAATCAGAGAATATTGAAAATGAATGAATTACCTAATAATAATATTTTAATACATACGAGTTATATTAAATAAAAATATTCCGATTTTAGAAATTCCGAAATTGAAAGCATAGGTATCTTATTCATGAAAGAACTTGATAGTTAACAGGTGAATCTACATAATATTTTTTTAATTTTTGAGAAATAAGTGTAGTCAGAAAAACCTACGGAAAACTGTGTTCTCGTTTCTTTCGGGAGAAAGGTTATAAATTGTCTAACACTAAATAATTTTGTAAAACACTTATTGATTTGAGTTTTAGTGTATTGGGTATAAATTAAATGTTGTACTTGTGAAGCTAATTAATTATATTTCCATACATAGATAAGAAAAAATGTAGATAATATTTTGATATCCTATTGACAAACATAAAATTATCTGTTATAATTAGCCCGTGCTAATCAAAGGGAAACGGATAATATATATGAATAAACAGATAAGTGAACGAGCGAAAACAATTTTAGAAAAAATGACTTTGACGGAAAAAGTCGGTCAGTTGTGGCAAAAAAATATCGGAGACACCTCGGGACTTGGAAATACGGGGAAAGAAATCAATGGGGATTTGTTTGAAAAAATTCGACAAGGTCGGGTGGGAGTTATTTTACAGCCTGCATGGAATATGCTCGATGACATTCGAGAAGCTCAACGCATTGCCGTGGAAGAAAGTAGACTGAAAATTCCTCTTATGGTACATTCGGATATTATACACGGGTTCGATACTGTGTTTCCGCTGCCCATAGCTTCCGCATGCAGCTTTAATCCTGTTCTTATTCGTAAATCGGCCGCTGTGGCCGCGGAAGAAGCAACTGCGGCGGGGATTAACGTATCGCATGCTCCCATGTTAGATATTGCCCGAGATTCTCGTTGGGGACGAATAGCGGAAAGTCCGGGAGAGGATCCTTTTCTTGCGGGAGAAATTGCAGAGGCTTATGTGAAGGGCTTTCAGGAAGATAATGCTCCCGCCGCTAGATTATCAGCTACATTAAAACATTATGCGGGATATGGAGCTGCGGAAGGGGGGAGAGATTACAACACCTGCGAAATCGGAGAACGAACTATGCGCAACGTTTATCTTTTGCCTTTCCGTAGAGGAATAAATGCGGGCGCACGTTTGGTTATGGCTGGTTTTCATACGATAGATAGCATACCCATGACCGCAAATACAACGTATTTGCGGAATATTTTACGTGGCGAATTCGGCTTTGAGGGACCGGTCATTTCTGATTGGTGCGCTCCCTATGAGCTGATTTCTCATGGAATTGCCGAAGATGAACGAGCTGCTGCCCTTGCGGCTTTCCGCGGCGGTATAGATATTGAAATGTGTTCGGACTGTTACGACAAGAGTTTGTATGCCTTGCTGAATGAAGGGATAATCAGTGAACACAAACTGGATGAGGCAGTTCTGCGGATACTGGAATTGAAAATTGAATGTGGGATTATGGATGATCCGTATTTATTTATGAAAAAGAAAAAGCCGACATATTTATCGCCTGCCAGTCTCAGCTGCGCAGAGATGCTTGCGGATGAATCAATCGTTCTTTTGAAAAATGAAGGGATACTTCCGATATCTTTCGGGCAAAAAGTCATCATAGCAGGTAGTCGTTGCAAAGATAATTATGTTTTAGGGTGTTGGCAATGTAGTTCTTTTTCCCATGAGGCAATCAATTATATTCGCGGCTTACGGGAAGAAGGATTTATTTTGCAAGAAATATCGGACGAAAAAGATATTTCTTGTTTTGATGCCGATACTGTACTTGTTTTTGTCGGTGAAAAGGAGGACGAAAGCGGTGAGGCTGCTTCCAAGCAAGAACTGGCTGTTGCAGATTCGGATATTGCTGTATTACGCAAGGCAAAGGAAAGCGAAAAAAAGACTGTGTGCATTGTTTGTGCCGGACGGCCTCTGATATTGACAGAAGCAGAAAAGTATAGCGACGCTATTATATATGCTTGGTATTTGGGCCATACGGCGGGCAGGTCGTTGGCAGGAGTGTTGAGAGGAAGGGTTTGTCCTTCGGGAAAATTATCTGTGACCATGCCGCGTTCGATGGGGCAAATTCCTATCTATTATAATTATCTTCCTACCGGACGGCCACGCAATACTGGGGACGATAATAAATTTACCAGCCGTTATATTGATGGAACAAGCGAACCTCTGTATCCCTTCGGCTTCGGTATGTCTTATACTCAATTCCGTTATTCCCCAGTTCGGCTTTCTTCAAAAATAATGAAGGAAAATCCCGTAAAAGCGGTGGTTACGCTTGAAAATTGTGGAACACGGGCAGGTAAAGAGACTGTACAAATGTATATTCACGACGTATGCGCGACTATTTCTCGCCCTGTACGCGAACTCAAAGGGTTTCGGAAAATATTTTTACAGCCGGGACAATGCGTCGAGGTGGAATTTGAAATAGACGAAAAGATGCTTTCTTATTATCATTCAGATAACCGTTTTTTCTGTGACGCCGGAAAATTCGAAATTTATATCGGCGGAGACAGCAACACAAAGAATTATGCGGTGTTACAAAAAAATTAAAAAAATTTTGAAAAAGGTATTGACAAACTAAAATTTTGTGATATAATAAAATTAAGATATAATTAGCGCGGGCTAAAATGCGAGAAGAGAGATGATAACGAGAAAAGAAGTAGCAAAGCTTGCCGGGGTGTCTCCGGCTACCGTTTCAAATGTATTTGACAAACCGTCTGTCGTGAAACCGGATACTCGAGAAAAGGTAATGCAGGCGGCGAAACAGCTGAAATATGCGCCGAATCATGCGGCAAAAATTTTATCGTCGGGAAACTCTAGGCATATCGGTATTGCAGTTTTTGAATATACAAATCCTTATCATATGGAGATTATCCGAGGAATTGAAAATTATGCAATCGGCCGTGACTATATGGTTACTGTCTTTCTGCTCGATAATGCGATACACGATAAATTTTCCTTTATTCAGAGCAAACAACTTTCCGCGCTTGTCAATTTTACCACGAATACGTATCCCGAGAGCTTTATTGATATTTTAATGAACTCTAATACAGTTCTCGTAGACTTTGGCGCGGACAAGGGGTTGAGCACCATGATTGATATGCGTAGTGCTTATTGTAATTTTATGGAGAAGCTTCGGGAGTTTGGACATAGAATAGTAGGCTTTGTGACCGGAATGGACTGTGATCGTTTTTATAGCGACGTCCGCGGACAACTTTTTCTAGACAGAGAAAAATACGGTTTGTGCAAAGATGAAAATTTAATTGCTTATAACGATGATTATACGCTCAGTTCGGAAGAGAGAGGATATCTTGGAGCCAAAAAGTTGCTCGCCGTTCGTAAGGATATTACCGCGCTTTTTGCGATTAACGACATGGCGGCAATCGGTGCAATCCGTGCTGTCAGTGAATGTGGATATTCCGTCCCGGAGGACATTTCCGTAATCGGTTGCGATGATATTTCTTTGGCGAGATATGTAAATCCCTCGTTAACGACTATTTCATGTAATAAGTATGATTTCGGTAGACAGATTGCGGAAAAAATACTTGAATGCGTCGAGGGGCATAAGGATGGTACGGGAGAAATAATTTCTATTCCCGCCGAATGTGTTTACCGTGAATCTCTCATTCCTGTCGGAAAAAAGAGAAAAAAATAAAAGGGATTTTTTTCGCCTAAAAATTAGCACGCGCCAATTTTTGGGCGAAAGGGTAAAAAAAGGAAAAATAAGACAAGGAGTACAATGATGAAAAAATGTTTTAAGACTCTTGCCGTAATATTTTCGGCGGCGTTTGCCGGTTCGATGTTGGCGGCATGTACACGGGACTTACCTGATGAAAATTATGAAGCAAATATCTCTCCGGACAAGAACGCTTCGGGAAAGTTGGTAATTTCCACCCCTGTGAGTCAGGAAGAACAAAATATGATTCTCGGTATTGCCGAGCTGTTCAATGAGGAGTTTCCAAATATCAAAGTGGAGCTCAAACCGTTCAGCGGAGAGGTGGCGCCGACGATTGCGAACTGGTTTAATGCGGAAAGAGTAAATCCGGGAACGATGCCGGATATTTTCTGGACAACTTCCTTCGATATGTTGGTTTTGAGCGATAAGCACGTGTTGCTCAATCTCGATGGGTATATTCAAGCGGAGGAAGCGGCGGGAACATTTGACACAGACGACTATTATGCGGAATTCTGGCGGCTCGGTCAGGACGGATTTGACGGTGGACAGTTAATGGTTCCCCGCACGGCGGATAAAGTAGTGACGCACATTAATAAGAAGATTTTTGAGGACTGTTTCAAAGAGGTACCCGACGATGAACTGCCGTTTACGCCCCAATCGGGGACAAAGATTCCTGCCAATGGTTGGACGTGGGATGAGTTTAAAGAAACTTGTCGCGCGTTACGTACTTATTACGATGAGACAGGTAGGGAAAATGAATACTTGGTAAATTCGTATATGACGTGGGAAGCTGTATATAACCCTATTTTTGAATCTTTCGGTGCCGAGGTGTTCGACGAAAACGGCGATTTTGCACTCGATTCCGAAGCGGGAAAGGCGGCGCTCGATTGTATGAAGGAGATGCAGGACGAACGTTGGATTGCGCCGTTGAATACGGCTTCCGCGGATTTTGTGGGCGGTAAGGCTGCGATGATGTTTCATTCTCAGGCATCTTCTATTATCAGACAAGGGATGCAAAACAGCCTTCCCGAGGGCAGTGACGTCAAGGATTATTATGACGTTACCACATTCCCCTTGATTATGGATAATAATACTCCCAAAGTAGGCGGCGGTATTTCAGGATATTCTGTATTCGTGAATTCAAAAAATAAAGACTATGCATGGCAGTTTTTGAAACTGCTTTTATCAAAAGAAGGGCAGAATCTGATTACGGAAAAAGGCAATTCCAATTATGCGCCTATTCGCGTAGATATGGCAGACCCGAAAAATCCTGAAAATTTGTGGGGCGTAGGTTATGAGGATATCAATCTGGAAGCGTATACCTGGGGCGCGGAATACACGTGTGCGACGGAATTTGTCGCCGTACATAATCCCGAATATGCGAAGGATTTGATGAACTGTATGGAAGGTCTTATCCTCAATTATGTCGATAACGATAACTATACCTATGAAACCGCTATGCAAAAATGTGCCAGTCAGATTGCGGCATATCTTTCGATGTGAGGAATATGGATGTCTGAAAAAATTATACGTGGTATCAATCTTGGTAAACAGGCACGGATACGGCGAAGAAAAGAATATCTAATCGGGTATCTTTTCGCCTTGCCTGTAATTCTGGGGATTATTATTTACACCTATGTACCGGCGGTCCAGTCGTTTATATACAGCTTTTTCAATTATGACGGTTTTTACACGCTGGAATATGTGGGATTGAATAATTTTCGGGTCCTTTTGACGATTGATCCGGATTTCTGGACAGTGGTACGTAATACGTTTTCCTATGCTATATGCGTCGTCCCGTTATCTCTTGTCCTCGGATATATAGTTGCGCTTACGGTGAATAATTCTTTAAAAGGAATTACCATGTACCGAATGTTGTTCTATTTGCCCGTCATTATTCCCGGAGTTGCTTCCGGTTTACTGTGGCTTGATTTATTTGAGGCCGGTCCTACCGGAATTTTTAATAAAATTCTCGAATCGGTCGGATTGGCTCGTGCAAGTTTCTTTTCAAAACAGGAAACCTCTCTTGCAACACTTGTTCTCACTACTGTCTGGGGCGTCGGTGGAGGAATGGTCATTTGGCTTGCAGCATTCAAAAATATTCCCGTAGGATTATACGAATCGGCAAAAATTGACGGGGCGAGCGCTCTCACCCGTACATTGCGAATTACTCTTCCGCTTTCTACACCGATGATATTTTATAACTTGATTACAGGTATTATCGGGGCTTTACAAGTCAGTTCTACCATGATTATCGGTGGCTCGAACGGGCGCGGCGTAGGGGATTCGCTATACTTTATTGCCGTAAAGATTTATCATGATTCGTTCGGCGGGGCGTTTCGTCTCGGCTATGCATCGGCTTTTGCTTGGATGCTGTTTGCGGTAATTGGGCTCTTGACGTTTATCGTATTCAAAACGAGCGGAAAATGGGTATATTACGAGGATTGATATGGAAAATCTCAAACAACGGAATTCCGTTTATTCATCACAACGAAAAGCTCATATCAAACTATTAACGGGAAGAATTATTCATTATGTACTTCTTACTGCGATTGCCGTTTTTTTGATGTTTCCTTTTGTCATGATGCTCAGCCGTTCCTTGATGAGCGAGGCGGATATCGTCAATGCTCGTCTGTTTCCCTCGAAAATTACTTTTTCAAACTATCAAACGGTACTGTTTCAACAGAATTATTTCGGATATTTATGGAATACGGTCAAAATCCTGTTATTCAATTTAGTCTTTGTGCCGCTTTCTTCATCGGTCTGTGCTTATGCGTTCGCAAGGCTGCGCTTTCCGGGTAAGGAATTGATTTTTGCGCTCGTTTTAGGTACAATGATGATTCCCGGTTCGGTGTTACAAATACCCATTTATGTGATGTATTCCTTTTTGGGATTGACCGAAAGTCCGTGGCCGATGATGATTCCCGCGGTTTTCGGCGGCGGTGCGATGAATATTTTTCTTCTTCGTCAGTTTATCCGGAATATTCCCTCCGAAATCGAGAGCGCGGCGAAGATTGATGGGGCGAGCACTTTTCGAATTTATCTTACGATTGTTATTCCGCTCTGTGGTCCGATTTTATTATATGTCATGGTAGGTACTTTTTCTTCCGTATGGAGCGATTTTTTCGGTCCGCTCGTCTATTTGACTCAGCCGGAAAAATATACGCTTGCGGTCGCAATCTACTATGATTCTCTCATCAACGGTGAACTCGGAAATTCCGGACTGAAAATGGCAGCGGGGACATTTATGGCAATTCTTCCCGCAATTGTGTTTCTTGCGTATCAGAGAAAGTTGGTGGACGGAATTATGATCGGCGCAGTCAAGGGATGACCTTATGAGAGGCGGATTTTCCGACACTTTAAGAAAATAAAAATGAAAGGAGATAAATGTATGAGCAAACTCAGTCGCACATGGTTGTCGGCTCTTGCGGCGTTATTGCTGTCGGTGCTGATTTGTATCGGTTGCATCGGCGTGGCGGGGCGCGCAGACGACATGGAAATCGGAATCAAGGAAGGCGGGCAGAGTTATGACATAGGCTATAACGTGGATAATAACCGCGCATTTCGCCTCGAACTCTTCAATGCAGACGACGCGAAAACAGCCTACGGAGGTTTTGAAACTTTGCCTTCCGCCGTCGACGGTAAAACTAATGGTGACTTAATTATTCTTGCCGGCAAAGACGGAACGGAAAAAACAGTCAATGAATGGAAGCAGACGGTTGGGACAAAAGACGGGGACACGGATAAATATATCCGCTGTATAGCCGTTTACGGTAATATTTTGCATTTTATCACTGACACGAAAGAGGCGCAAAACTATTTTACGGAAGTAACGATTGAAGCTGGGGTACGTTGGTATGTCGGTGACGGCGGAGGAAATTTCTGGTCCTCCGAGCCGCCTCAGGATATAAAAAATTCAAAGACAACTGAGGATATACAGACATCATTTACGGCTTACCGAAATGTAGCGGCGGCAAATCCGCTTTGGAGCTCCGATTCGACTGCTTCTCTCAATATAATTTCGGGAACGACTTCGGACAGCTATATCAATGACCCCGCAGGTAAACCGCATTTTAATCTTACGCTTTCGGGTGCGGCAGATGCTCGGTCGGTTTACCGCGGTTTCGAGACTTTGCCTTCGGCTACCGAAGGCAAGACGAACGGCGACCTTATTTGGCTGTTGGGGAGAGACGGACAATATAAGACGGTAAACGAATGGAAAAAAGTTGCCGACGAGAATAATGCGAGCATGATGTACATTCGTCATGTCAGCGTTTACGGTAATCGCTTGATTTTTGTGGTAGATGCTTCCGAGGCAAACGATTATTTTGTAGGGGTAACGGTTGATTCCGATGTGATGTGGTATGTTGGAACGGGCGGTGGTGACGTTTGGAATACCGATCCTCCCGTGGATATTACTTCTTCACAGGCGAAAATGCGTATCGGAAAGACTTTCTCCATGTACAGGAGTCTTACGGGTAATGGCGTTTGGAATGATATGCCTGTCTATGAAGTTGAAAGGGGGAACTGGAAATATGCAGAAGATGCAGTGACCGTGGAAACTCAACCCAAAACAGAATATACACTCAACGAAAAATTCGATTTTTCGGGCATGAAACTTTCCGTGCTTTTACAGAATGGAGAAAAGAAATCGGTTGAAGTGACGCAGGATTTGATAGATAAAGGGCTTGTAACCATTTCGTCAGAATTGTTTGATGAAAACTGCATATTTGTTGGGACGGCAGACGATGCAATCGTTTCCGTGATTTATCTTGATTTTGAAATTCGGATACCCGTTTCGGTGAGAGATGAATGGATTACTTCTGTAACGGTAAAAACGACTCCCAAAAAAACATCTTATGATATCGGTGAATTTTTCGATACAAACGGACTTTCTCTGGAAGTCACGACAAACAAGGGTGAAAAGAATATAGTAGAATATTCCGAGGATAATCCCGCATTTACCTTGTCAAAGTTTGATAACGGTAAAATCGGGAAACAAACAATTGAAGGTACTTATCAGGGAATAGCCTTTTCTTTCGAGATAACCGTAGAAGATAAGAACCCCGGAGTTGGTTTCACGGTCGATTTTGATGCAAAATCATACACAAACGAATATTCTTGCCCGATTATCACTTTTAAGTTTGAAGGCTTTACAGCCAAAGAATTGCCTAACATTCTTTGGGGCGTGGATAAAATGCCGGGAGTGGGGGATAAAATTCTTATCAACGGCATGACGCTAGGAGAATTACGCGCACAGGCGGGGGAAAATACGCCGGCGAGACTTACGCTCAATTACAGCGGGGCGATAGCGCAACTTGAAATTGCGCTCGACAATCCTGAATGGAAGGCGGATAAGGTTGAAACGATTGAATTTAAGGCGGGATTCCGTTTAATTACTGCCGCAAATGGACATACCGTGCCCGAGCCTATGGATGAAGAAGACTGTCTCGAATTCGGCTATACATATCTTGAAAATGCGGTTCTCCGTCGGGATGTCATTTTATATAATTATATCGATGAAAACGGAAACGGCAGATGGGTCCGTCAGCTCAAACAGGAGAACGGACAAGTTGCGGCGGACGCTGTAGAATTGACGACGGATAAGACGGCATATAACATCGGGGAACCGGTCGATTTGGAAAGCCTCAACCTAAAAGTCCGTTATGAGGACGACCGCGAAAATCAGATTGTACTTCCCGTTACCGAGGATATGATCGTTAATCCCGATTTTTCCGAAACAGCGGGTGACGCAGAAATTATCATTTTAATAAGCGGTCATGAATATAAAGTTGCTGTTACGGTAGAATCGATTGTACTCGACCGAATCGAGATCGTCGAACAACCGACTAATTTGGTAGGGAATCTCGGCAGGGAGTTTAATTTTACGGGGCTCAAAATCAACGCTATTTGGAAAAATCAGTTGACGGGAGAAGAACTGGCTCCCGTGGAAGTGAAAAACGAATATCTTGAATTTTCCGGATATGATCCGTATGTCTCAGGCGAGCAGACTGTTACCGTTTCCTATGGTGGAAAAAATGTGGAGTTGGATATTGAATACAAAGATTTGAATCCCGAACTCAATCTTAGCATCAATGTTTCGGGGTATGCAAATTACGAAACGACTACTCATCACAATCTGATTTTCTACGTTAATTTGAATGGATATACGGGTAATACCAAGGCGCTCACGAACCTCGAACGTTTCGATAATGTTGCCGATTATATTTATATTGACGGTAAAAGCGTTACTCAGCTGATGGAAGAAGGCCTTTGCAGCGGTATTCGGTTCTGGACGAATTGCGTCATTATTTTATTGGACGGTGTATTACAGCCTAACCAAGAAGCTTTCGACGCTGCCAAAGAACGCTCGGGAGGAGCCATTACCGACGATATGGAACCTGTTTTCATAAAAGAGGTAACCATCAAGGCGGGGTTCCAATATTATACCGCGGACGCGGATAATTGGGGCGGAAGCAATTTCGATTATAAAAAAATAGAAGGTTGTTTCCTGCGCGAAGATGTTACTCTTGAAAATATGTCTGGCCTGCGCTGGCGTCGTCCGTTCGCTGAAGGAGACGATGCCCTCACGATCAATACTATGCCCGATAAAGTCGTTTATAAAACGGGGGAGTATTTTGATATCACGGGACTTACCTTAAAAGCAAAATATAAGGACGGAGGCGAAGAAATTCTTACGGTTGCCGATTCATGGGTAGAAGGATACGACATGAATAAAGCCGGAGAGCAGACGATTACCATATCCTATAACGGCGGTTCTGTAACGTTTACCATTACGGTGGAGGAGGCGGAATCACAACCTTCGGATAAAGGTTGCGGTTCAAGTATAGGAATGGGAGCTGGCATCATGGCGGGAACTATTCTTCTTATCTGTATGGCTGTTAAAGTTATTCGCAGAAAGGAGAGATAACAGAAATGTTCGGGAAAAATGTATCGAGAATAATAGCAATGTCGCTCATGGGGGCGCTCCTTGTCGGGAGCGCCGCCTGCGGCGGGAATAAGGGATACGATGAATCCCTTCGCGTCGAGGACACGCGGGATATTTCGGCAAATGAATATACCGTACTTAATTTGTCATCGACGGATGATTACGGAAGGACTGTCTCTCCTGCGGATTCCAAAAAAGATAAATATGTCGGACTGTTTTTCTTTCTTACATTGGGGCAGCATGCCGGACACGACGGACATTACGATATCAGCAAGATTACACAATACGGGACTCATTACGAAAATTTTCAAGTGAATAATGAGCGTTCTCCTTTGGGCAGCGCGCATTTCTGGGGTGAGCCTGTATGGGGATATTATAATTCGGAAGATCCTTGGGTCATGCGGCGGCAAATCGAGATGCTGACAATGGCGGGAATTGATTTTATTTGTTTTGATACGACAAACGCCGTTCTTTATCAGAACGTTGTCGATATCTTGCTCGAAATTCTGGAAGAATATCGTCAGCAGGGATGGGACGTACCTAAATTTATGTACTATCTCGGTAATAATGATAATTATATGACCGACCTTAAAACATTATATAACAAGTATTATAAGGCGGGCAGTGAGAAGTACAAAGAGCTTTGGTTTGCTCCCGAGGGAAAACCCTTTATTACGAAGCCGGATTATATTGCTTTTGATGAAAACGATCCCGAAGAAAAGGCAATCAGTGAAACATTCAATTTTAAAAATGTATTTTGGCCAGATGGATTGCCCGATGATAATGGATTGTCTTGGATGGAATGGACCTTTGACGCTGTTTCCGGAAAAGGTCAACCACGCCGCGGAGATTGGATAAGTGTTTCCGTGGCGCAGCATCCTACCGTTCGTTTTTCAGATACCATCGGTACATGGGGAAGGGGGTACGACTTTACGACGGGTGTTAATAATCACGAAAGGTTTCGGGAGGGACTTAATTTCCAATCCCAATGGAATTCTGCCATCAATTACGGCGATGATGTCAAATATATTTTTCAGACAGGCTGGAATGAATGGGTGGCCGGGAAATTATATGACGGAAACGTATATTTTACGGTGGATAATTTCGATGAGGAATATTCCCGCGACATTGAGCCCTGCCGTAACGGATACGGTGACAATTTCTATTTACAGATGATTATGAATATGCGGCGCGCCAATTATACCGAGGCGAAGCACTATAAATATGAAAAAATAAGTGTAGATATAGAAGATTTTTCTTCGGCGCAATGGGAAAATGCGTCTGTGTATCTCGATTTTACGGGGGAATGTATTCGTCGTGATTTTAAGCCGATGTGCGTTACCATGGATAATTACGTCAATGAAACCAATCGTAACGATATTGCGTCGGTTAGTGTTTTACGGGATTCGGGAAATTTATACTTCCGTATCGAAACGCTTGCACCGATTACTCAATATGTTTCCGGGGATGAAGGATGGATGAATCTTCTTATTAAAACTACGAACGGCGGAAATTTGTATAACGGATATGACTACATTATCAATACCGCGCCGAAAGCCGACGGAACAACCAATGTGATGAAGGCCGGAAAGAATAATTCCTTAAAGGAAAGCGGTCGTGCGCAATATACGGTAAAAGATAATGTATTGCAGCTTAAAGTTCCTTTAAGTACCCTAGGGCTTTCTGAAACAAATTATGAAATACAATTCAAAGTAACAGATAATGTCGGTGGGTATGGAGATTATCTTAACTTGTATGATACAGGCGATTCCGCTCCCGTCGGAAGATTAAATTATACGTTCGGATATTAAAGTAATGCAGCTGAGCTCCACGTAAATAAATGACGCGGAGCTCAGCTGAAAAAGATACATCAAACTTTATGTATTTACGCCTTTTGCAAAGGAGAAGAAATGGAATATAAATTTGAGAAAGAGAGAGGGAAATTTAAGCTGTATAAAGGAGAGACGGGGAAAGATTGGAGTAATCACCTGTTCAACGGATTGAGTTATGTAATGAGCATAACACATTTTGGAGTACCTTGGTCGAGATATATAGACGAGAACTCAGTGCAAGTGACATTGAATTGTCCGTTGAGTTCGTTTGTATATATACGGGATACAAAGACGAAAAGCTATTGGAATATCGGAGGGTATCCGTCGCTGAAAAAGATCAAGAAATATTGTTGTGAACACGGTCAAGAGTATACGAAGATCTCGTCGGAATATTTGGGAATTGAGGGAAGTGTAACGTATAGTATAGCGAAAGAGGACACGCGAGAGGTTTGGAAGGTGACGTTGCGGAACCGAACGGAGAGAAGGCGAGAACTGGATATATTTGCGGTGACGGCGTTCGATTTGAACGGATACGCACAGCCGGTGTATTATAGTGCGGTGACGACGAGTGCAACGGAATACGTAAAAGAGGCGAACGGGATCTATAACGGGAACTTAAATCCATATCGTCCGCATGATAGGAGCAATGGATATATTATATCGAGCGAGCGAGTGAAGGCGTATGATGGGAATTACGAGAAATTCATCGGGACGCTGGGTACGCAGACAAAGCCGTTAGTCTTGGAGCGAGGAAAAGATTGCACGAATTCTTTGGCAACGGTGAGACAGCGAGGAGGGATCCTTGAAAACGAGATGATTTTGGAAGCGGGAGAGGAGAAGAGCATATATTATGTTTTGGGACTGATAGGGAGTAAAGAGGAGCTTATCGCGAATTATAGTGGTTTTATAGAAGAAAGCGAAAGAATCGTAAAAGTCTCAATGGAGAGCGAGAGATTCGGGGAATTGCGGACAAAGTGTCCGGAGAAGCAGATCAACCGAATTATGAATTATTGGGCGGAGCATCAGGTAAGCTATTGCATGTTAGGAAAAAAAGCGGTGCGAGACAATGCGCAGCTTGCGATGGCGATGCTGAATTACGATGTGGCGCAGGCGAAGCAGACGATAGACGAATGTTTATCACATCAATATTCGGACGGTCATTCAGTGCTTACATGGTATCCGTATTTGGAAGAAAACATCTATTCAGATCCGTCTGCGTGGCTGGTATTTGCGGTATGTGAATACCTGAAAGAGACAGGAGAGATGGAATATTTGGAGAAGCGGTTACCGTGGCTGGACGGAGGGGAAGGAAGCGTAAAGGAACATTTAGAAAAGGCATTGGAGTGGTTTAGTCGAGAGGAGAATTACGGACCGCACGGTTTGCCGAAGATTCATCATGCGGATTGGAATGACGCGTTGAATATTCCGGACGAGGAAGCGGAATCGGTATTCATGGGAATGTTGATCTGCAAAGTCTATGACGAGATGAGCGAGCTGTTTGAATATATGGGAGAAGTAGGGGCAGCGAAGGAATTACGGGAGAAAAAGTCGAGACTGACGGAAGTGATCAACGCAGAAGCATATAACGGAGAATATTATGTACGAGCGTTTTCGAAATTTGGAGTGGTAGGAGATAAGAGAAGCGAAACTGGAGGGAAGATATATATCAATCCGCAAAGCTGGTCAATCTTATCGGGAGTATGTCCGAAGGATCGAATAGAGAGGGTGTTAAAGGCGATAGACGGAATGGAGAGTGAAGAAGGGCTCCCGATGTGTGAGCCGAGCTATGAAAAATATGACGAAAGAGTAGGTCGAATGAGCGGGATGTTGCCTGGGGTATACGAAAACGGCGGGATCTACAATCACGCGGGATGCTTCAAGGTAATGTCGGATTGTAAATTAAAGCGCGGAAGCCGAGCGGTGGAGACGCTGAAAAAAATAATCCCCGACGGAGTGAAGAACCCTTCGAGTAAGACGACAGCAGAACCGTATGTATTTACGAATTGCTATTTGAAACATGCGACAGTGGATATGGAGGTAGGCTTTTCGTGGCAGACGGGAACGTCGGCATGGGGGCTGATGTGTTATTATGAAGGGATATTGGGGTTACATCGTAGTTATGAGGGATTATGTATAGACCCGGCGTTACCGGAGGAATGGAAGCGAGCGGAGGCCTGGAGAAACTACCGAGGAAACAGGCTGCATATAAGATATATAAACGAAGGCGGAAGAATCGTTATCGTGAAAGTAGACGGAAAAGCGGTAACGGGAGAAAAAATTCCGCTGTTTACAGATGACCGGGAGCACGAAATAACGGTAATAATGAGAAAAGAGAATGAAGAAGATATATCCCAAAAACATAAAAAAGGAAAGCGGAAAGATACAGAACGCGGAGAATCTGCTAAAAGAGAAGGAATTACAAATCGGTCTAATGGAACGGGAAACGACGGAAATAAAGGGCGTGGGGCATATCGTATTAGACTACGGTAAAGAAATAAGCGGAGGCGTGCGGATATTGACGTATCGAGTGAAAGGGAATAAGCGGATACGAGTACGTTTCGGGGAGTCGTTGACGGAAAGCTGTGCGGAAATCGGGGAAAAGAACGCGACGAACGACCATTCTCTGCGGGATATGACGGTAGAGGTGCAGGATTTTTCAGACATGAGCTTCGGTCAGACGGGATTTCGGTTCGTGAGGATAGACACATTGAGCGCGGACACGGAAATAGAGCTGAAAAGCGTAGTAGGGGTATTGTTTGAAGACGAAAGAGAGGAAGTCGGGAAATTTGAAAGCGACGACGAATTATTAAACGAAATCTGGGCAACGGCGTCATATACATTGAGACTGTGTTTGCAGAACGGCTATTATTGGGACGGAATTAAGCGCGACCGATTGGTATGGATAGGAGACATATACCCGGAGATGAAAGCGGCGCAGAGCCTGTATGAAACGCTCCCCGAAACGGAGAGGTCGTTGCGGTATGCGAAGGAGCAGACGCCGCCGGGAGAATGGATAAACGGAATACCGATGTATTCGATGTGGTGGCTGATTATTTTAAGTGATAATTACCGTTACAGCGGAAACAGGGAGTTTGCCCGGGAACAGCTTACATATGCGGAAGGGTTGATATCCGAGTTTGAGAAATATGTGGACGAGGAAGGAGAGACGCATTTCGGATATAACTTTATCGATTGGCCGACGCATTACGAGGGAGGAGAGGAGGAGGTAAAGAAGCAGGACGAGCAAGCGGGAGTGAATTATCTTTTGCGAATCGCGCTGCAAAAGACGAAAGAGCTGATGAAAGAATTAGGACGGGAAAGCGAAGTTTGCGAGAGCTTGTTGAAGAAGCTGGAACGGAAAAAATACGAAGTAAAGAAATATAAACAGATAGCGTCGCTGGGGGTATGGTCTGGGGAACGAACGGAGCATAACCGAGAAGTCTTGTTGAAAGGGGGAGCAGAGGGAATGTCGACGTTCATGAGCTATGAAATCCTGACGGCGTGCGCGGAGCTTGGGGAATACGAGAAAGCGTTAAAAATGCTGAAAGAGTATTATGGAGGAATGTTGAATCTTGGAGCGACGACGTTTTGGGAAGATTTTGACGTGAAATGGCAGGAAGGCGCGTCGAGGATAGACGAACAACCGAAAGAAGGAGAAAAGGACGTGCACGGAGATTACGGGGCGTTTTGTTACAAAGGTTTCCGCCATAGTCTCTGCCATGGGTGGTCGTCGGGAGTAATCGGGTACCTGAGGGAAGAGGTGCTGGGGATAAAGGCGGAGGAAGCGGGGTTCCGAAAAGTGCGGATAGAACCGCATTTGAGCGGATTAAAGCACGTGAAAGGAAGCTGTCCGACGCCGTTCGGAAGAATAGAAGTGGAATATAAAACGGACGGAGAGGGCCGGATAGAAAAGCAGATAAAAGTCCCGAAAGGAATAGAGATAGCGGAGTAAAGGATATGGGAATGGATTTCGAGGAATTGAAAAACCCCGGTGCGGAATATCGGGGAAAGCCGTTTTGGGCGTGGAACGGAAAGATAGAGAAAGAGGAGTTGGAATTTCAGATAAACTGTCTGAAAGAAATGGGGTTCGGTGGAGCGTTTTTACATTCCCGAACGGGCTTGGAAACGGAATATATGTCTGAGGAATGGCAGGAATTGATCGGGTATGCGGCGGAGAAGTTGCGAGAAAAGGGAATGGAGGCATACTTGTACGATGAAGACCGTTGGCCTAGCGGGACATGCGGGGGAGAAGTGACGCGGACGAAAGAATTTCGCGCGAAATCGATGATATATGAAGAAATAACCGACCGGACAAAATATATCCGGCCGGAAAATTTTCTCGGACTGTTTGCGGTAGAAACGGAGGGCCGGGGAGTAAAGAGTTATCGAAAGATTTCTTGTCCGAAAGAAGCGAAAGAAGGGGAGAAGGTATTGTCTTTCCGATATATTTATATGCAGGGGGATAGCTTCTATAACGGGTATACATATATCGACACAATGAATTTGGAGGCGACGGAGAGATTTATCGAGCTGACGCACGAGAGATATAAGAAGTCTCTCGGAGATAAATTCGGAAAAGAGATCATGGGAATTTTCACGGACGAGCCGCACCGCGGACCTTTATTGAACGGATTTGGGAGGAAGGAAAAGGATAAAGAGAAAGAAATTCCGTATACCTATTGCTTGTTTAAGGAATTTGAGAACCGGAAAGGATATAAGATAGAGGACAGACTGCCGCTGTTATGGCTCGGAAAAGCAGGGGAGCCTTTTTGTAAGGAGATGTATGATTTTATAGAAGTAGAGGAGGAACTATTTTTAGAGAGTTTTGCGAAGCCGTATTACGAGTGGTGCAGAAGAAATAATCTCTTGGTGACGGGGCACGTATTGCACGAGGATAACCTTGCGTCGCAGACGACGATGTGCGGGAGCGTAATGAGGTATTACGAGTACATGGACTATCCGGGAATGGATAATCTTTGCGAATTGAACTACGCGTACAACGTGCCTGCGTTAGTGCGTTCGGCGGCGAGACAGCTCGGAAAGAAATTTGTTTTGGATGAATTGTACGCGGCAACGGGCTGGAAGATGCGGCTTGCGGATTATAAACATACTGGGGATTGGCAGAGCGCCACGGGAGTTACTTTGCGCTGTCCGCACCTTTCGTGGTATACGATGAAAGGGGAAGCAAAACGGGATTATCCCGCGTCTATATTACATCAGTCCGCCTGGTATAAAGATTTTTCCGCGGTAGAAGATTATTTTGCGCGGATGCATTATTTGATGACGCTCGGGGAGAGCACAATAGATACGGCAATCATTAATCCCGTGGAATCTACTTGGGGACTGACAAACGAATATGCGTATAAAGATTATTTTGCGGCAACGCAGCCGTTATATCAGAGGATAGAAAAGGAATATTACGAATTATATAAGGGCTTACTTTTACGCGGGGCGGAAGTGGACTATATAGACGAAGGACTTTTCGCAAAGTACGGGAAAGCGGAAGGTGAGGTGCTGCGCTGTGGAAAAGCGGGATATAAAAAGATTATTCTGAACGGGAATCTCAATCTCCGTTCCACGACGTTGAAAGAGTTGAACGAATTTATAAAAGAAGGCGGAAAAGTATATGTGGTCGGAGAAAAGCCTTGTTATCTGGACGGGGAAGCGCACGATTTTACGGACGAGCTTTCAGGGGCGGTAAAGACGGATTTCGACGTGGAAAGGGTATATGAATATATCAGGGATACCGAGGTGGAAACGGAGGAACGGCGGTTGATTGTTTCCAAACGGGTCGTGGGAGAGGAGAAAATTATATTGTTCCTCAACAGTTCGAGGGAAGAAAGCTTCGATGCCGAAATTGTCGTCCGTACAAATCTGAATTGTATGGAAATCGACCTTCGCACGGGAGAATACCGCGCGGCGGAGTATATTCGAACGAACGAGGGCTTGAAAATCAAAAAACACTTTGACCGCGATGAGGAGTATGTCTTATTCCTTACCCGAAAGGAAGAACCGCTACGGGAGGAAAAGAAAGCGATCGAAGCGGTTTCGTTGCCGGAAAGTTTTGATTATAGCCTCGACGAGCCGAATTTCCTTGTCCTCGATAATGCGGAATTTTACATAGACGGCGAAAGACAGGGAAATGATTATGTCTTAAATATAGATAGGAAAATAAGAGAGAAATTCGGTCTGGAAGCGCGCCACGGGGAAATGATACAGCCGTGGTACAAAAAGAAATATTTCCCCGTACAGGATAAAAAATACTGCCGCGCGGTTCTCGTCTATCGTTTTGACTGCGAAAGTATTCCCGAAGAATCGGGGATAATGACGGAGGAATACAGGAATACTCAAATACTTCTGAACGGACAAAAATTGGATATATCGAAAGCGAAACGGACGAAAATAGATAATTGTTTTCGGATAACGGAAATTCCGTTTGAGTTGTTCCGAAGTGGAGAAAATGAGATAGAAATATCCTTTGATTTCTATGAGGAGACGGGGATAGAAGGGATATTTTTGTGCGGGAAATTCGGAGTAAGGAAAGGAGAAAAGAAAGATACGGTTATCCCTCTTGCCGAAAAACTGAAAGCGGGGGATTTCTGCTTACAGGGCTTGCCGTATTACGGGGGCAGGGTTACGCTGAACGTACCTATGCCGAATGGGAAATATTTATTGGAAAGTAAAAACCTCGCCTGTGCGCTGATAATAGCGAACGGGAAAAGAATAGCGTTTCCCCCGTATAGGGCAGAAATAGAAGTAATAGAGGAAAAGTTGAAAATAGAGCTGGTCATGACGAGAAACAATCTTTTCGGCTGCTCCGACGAAAACGGAAATCATAGCAGCCTGCTTCCCCAAGGTCTCTGTTTTCCTATTGAATTGTATAAAGTTCAAAATCCGAGCGCATAGGTTTGGTATAGAACATTTCCAGAGTTTTGTAGAGAAACCGACGCGGCTTTTGCCGTGTCGGTTTCTTCACTTTTTATTGATACTAGGCGAAACGGGAGAAGAATTTTTGGGTGTGTTCGCACCTACTGATAAAAAATATTTTATATGTTAAAATGAAAAGCAAATAGATACGGTCTTTATTTTTAGGGTATAGTCTGTATGGCAGAAAATTTGCAAAAAAGCGCTGAAAAATGAGAATGAAGTGTTGCATAAGTGGTACGGTTTTGCAACAGTTATTCATAAGGAACGGAACAAAAGAGCCTGAAATGCTTTATTTATAAGGAGAAACGTCTGTAAAATTTGTTGCATTTTTATATCAAGAAAAAACCTCTCTAATCGTCATAATAGGATACACGTGAATAAAGTGACATATCGCCCGACCGCAAATCGCGGTCGGGCTTTTCTATTATCCGAACAAAGACTTCCGAACAGGATAGACGCGGGCAATATAAATTCAAGGAGGTGGGAAAAGAAGAAAATAAGGCAAGCAGACGAGCCTTGAGAATCGGCAAATAAAGAAAGCAAGAGGAGGAGAAATGGACAATAACAAAATCGACAAATTTACGTTTTACGAGCTGTATGCGGACATACTGCAAGGTTTGGACGATACAAGCGAGTTATATCTACGAGTATGAGTTTGCAGATACAAAGCCTGCGGACGGAGAAATGACAGATAAGGAGAACTTCTATTGGAGTAACATAAGCGATATTTTGAAAGAAGTCAAAGAGACGGAACGTGCGGGAAAGATACCCAAGAAGTACAACCTGCAATCCGAACACTTCACGTTCTACGAAACCTACTACAATGCGATGAAACTGATGAATAAGAAAAAGCGTGGAACGTTTATAAAGGCAATCTGCGCATATATGTTTGAAAACGAAGAAACGAAGTTTGAAAATAAAACGATACAAGGATATTTTAATCTTTGCAAGAGGAAAATGGATTTATCCAAGAAAAGAAAGACCAGCGCAAGCCGCAGGAAAAGTTCAAGAAGCAGTACCTCTGCCGCCAAAGACGAATGCAAAGTTTTGGAAGTTGAGGAACAACAATCTGTCCCCTTTACGGAAGAACAAATCGCACCTACACCGCGAGAAGAACTGACATATTCGGACTTTCGCAATGCGTATTCCGACATACAAGGCAAACTGTTCGGAGTGGCAGAAAGGTATATTACTGTTCTCGATTGGACAGACGTTGCTGCGAAAGTTGAAACGGACGAAGAACTGAGGAAAGAGAATGTATCTTTGCCGTTGCTCAAAAACAAAGCAATCGGAATACTTTAACTGTTCCACTTACCGAAAAAAGAATAAAAATCTTTGCACATCGCATCAAATTACTGTAAAAGCAGTGGAAGCCTTGTTGTTAAAAGACTTGCGAATGACAATCCGTTTTGCTCGTTCGCAAAAGCAAGCTTTTCTGCAAATTTTGTAGGATAATGCTGATGAAAAGGATAAGAGGGAAAGTAAAGCAACGCAACGCGAGTTGACTACAGCAGAAGAACGGATAAAGATATTGGACAAAATTATTCAAAGTCTTTACGAAGAATAAAGTCGTGGGTAAACTGTCGGAAGAGAGGTATCTGAAACTGAGCAATACCTACGAGACTGAACAAGCGGAGCAGACAGAGAAAGCGCAAATGCTGAAAGCGGAAATCGAGAATGATAAGAAAGAGAAAGATCACATACTCGATTTTCTGTGTTTGGTGGAAAAGTACAGCAATATCAAAGAACTGACGCCCGAAATCATACGCTCGTTTGTGGACAAAATTATTGTACACGAAAAGCGGAAAGAGAAGGGGCATTACAGGCAGGAGGTGGAGATCGTTTATAACTTCATCGGTGCGGTGGAATTTCCCGACTTTGTAAATGAGGAAGAGTACTACGGATTGGAAGAACAAAATCCTGCCTGCATAAGCGAATATAACAAAACGACGTGAGAAAAGGCGTGGCTTTCACACCGCGCCTTATTCAATTAATGAGCAAAGATAAAAAATTCCCTATCGGAACTGTGGCAAAGGCCGCGCCTTTTTGCATATATTGTAGAGTATAGCAACGAAAGAACCCGAAAAAAAGACAAAAAATAATAAAATCAAAAAATGCGGAGGAATTGCGTATGGAAATGAGCTTTTCAGAACTTCGCACAAAAGAAGTCGTCAACACGGCCGACGGCAGGCGCTTGGGCAAAGTGTGCGATCTGGTGTTTTGTTATCCCGAAAATAGATTGATAGGAATTGTAGCACCGGGCGGAAAGAGCTTCGGCTTTTGGAAGAACGAACAATTTATCGATATGAAAAATATCATAAAAATCGGCGATGACGTCGTTCTCGTCAATTTCAATATGCCTCCGAAACCTTGCGGTCGGAAACCGATTAGGGGCGGTGGCAGCGGAACCCCTCCGCCTTGTCCTCCGGGGCAGGGAAACTGTTATCCGAGTTCTCCTTCGGGGCCGAACGGTGGCTTCCCTCAAAATCCTCCCCCGCCGCCCTCTTATCCGAATCGCCGCAGCTATGAGGAATACGAATAATCCGCATAAAGCGGCCGCTGTCGGCATATAATACAGAACAATACGAAAAAGGGGTGCTTTATGGACAGCAACAAAGAAACGGAACTCAAAGACGTGTCTCGGATTTTGGAAGAGACGCTCCAAGCGGAAAATGACGTTAAACTTCCGTCGGGGTGCGACGGCAGTCTCTGCGATTGCGGAAAAACTTGCGCTTTGGATATCGCTTATCCCACGCTCGAAGGAATAAAGGAGGACGCGGCGGCACTGAAAATCGTCTCACCTGCCTATGCGGGCGACGAAGGAGAACTCTGCGCCGTTCTGCAATACATATATCAACACATTTTATTCGATAATATGGGCTGTAAGGACTATGCGAATATTTTGTTGAAAATTGCCATTACAGAAATGAAACATCTGGAAATTTTGGGAAAATTAATTTTGAAGTTGGGTGCCGCTCCCGTATATTCCTATCTGCCGCCCTATCCGATTAATTATTTTTCTACCCGCACGGTCTCTTATTCCAAAAATCCTCAGAAGATGATCCTCGACGACATCGCCGCGGAACAGTATGCGATAGACACCTATACTAAAATTCTCTGTCGCGTAAAAAACGAACATGTCGCCGCAGTGATTCAACGCATCCGAATGGACGAAGAGGAGCATCTTTCTACATTCAAATGTATCTTTAAGGAAATGAGCACGTCTTGCTGAAAATTGCCTTTCGGAACAAAACGCACAGGGTAGGGGAGTGATGAAAGCCACCGAATTCCGATTTATCGGAATTCGGTGGCTCTTTTTTTATTATAAGTGAAAATTCCCCTCATTACACAAAGATTAAAAAAAATTCTTCCATCTGACCCGATCATAACAAATTTTATAAAAAATCGGTATAATGAAAATAAAGAGTACAAAAAGGAAAAATTAAGGATAACAATAGAGGAGGTTGCGTTATGAAACTGTCGGTAATAAAAGCAATTCGCTATAATGAAATTACTCGAGAAATAGAAATGCCGCATAAAAATCCCAAATCTCAAAAAGAAAAAAATCTCTATGAACAATTACAGAACACTTTTAGCGAAACGCAAAGAAAATTATATTACGAATACGAAACGGCTTTTTTGGAGGAAATCGCAGCGGAAAACGACAGAGTTTTCTCCGTTGGGTTTCGATACGGATTATTGCTGGGGATAGAAATTTACACGGCGGAAGATTAATTTTCGGGAAATTCGATTTCTTCATTTTGTTTTTCGGGCATGAATTTCCAATATCGGACAGGCATATAGCCTTTCATTTGCCGCGTGTTTTTCCGCGCGGGAATATAGACTGTATGATAGTATTTTTTCCAGAGCGCGGAAAAAGATTCTTCGTTTTCGGAAAGCACGATATCCGCCGTTCCCACAGGCGAGACGAGCCATTCGTTTCCGTTATAAATTCCCGCGATTTTGCGAGAGACGTCGTGGATGACAAAGCGGGCGTTTTTGAATCGCGCCACAAAGTGCGGCATCAATAAATCGACGACGTCGTTATCCGGCGAGCAAGGCGCGTAAAAAAACCCGTCGGCGGTCTCCTGAAACCGAAGAAAACCGCTCAATCTGTGGCGTTCCGAGCCTACCTGATCGGAGAGTTCTGCAATTCGTCTGACTTCGGGAAACGTCAGCATGCCGCGTATGGAGGAATTATGTCTGATTAAAAGGCGGATATATGCAAAAGCGGCGCGTTCTCTGTCCTCCGCGGGGGTACGCAGAGCGCAGTCGAGGTCATAGAGACAATTTTTATCTATGCTTCGGATTTTTTTGACGACTCGCGCGGATTTTTCTTTTGAAGGAAGTACGGGAATAAAGCGATCGTCCAATGCCGTCTGCAAAGCACGCGAAGGGCTGAGAAAAGCGTCGGCGTCCCTGTATGCGTCGAACACTGCCGTAAAAAACGTTTCCGCCGTTCCGTCCGTGAGATAGATATTCCGCATTTTTTCTCCTTTCTTTTCCCCGTTCCGCTCGGAGAGTCATAATTCTCCCGTCAGGGCAGATTTCGCCGTTTCGGGCGAGGAATTTAACAGAAATTGTTTATCTTCGCGGGAAGCGAAGAGTGTCAGCACACTTTCTTCCGTGGGTTTAGGAAGCCGCGCAGAGTCCGAATCGAGCAAGGAAAAGGAATTTGAGGGGGGCAGGGAAGAAACGTCGAACATGGAGAGCTGTTTCGCGCTGTCCGTTCGTTCCGCCAAAATAAGCTGTGTACGCACTCTCTCGGGATTTTCCGTACCGCAGAATTTTCCGTTGCAGGTGATGAAGTGGCGAGCACGTTTCAGAACGATCCGCATTTTTTTCAAATCCTCGAAGGTCAGCTTCGCGTATTTTCTCGCCGTGACAATTTTATAGGCGCCTTTGGCTCCGATTCCGGGAACCCGCAGGAGCTGTTCCACGCTCGCGCGGTTAATTTCCACGGGAAAGTATTGCATGTTCCGAAGCGCCCATGCGCATTTCGGATCGTATTCCGCGGGAAGATTTTCTCCCTCGGGAGCAATTTCCTCTGTCGTAAACCCGTAAAATCTCAAAAGCCAATCCGCTTGATACAGACGGTGTTCCCGAAGCAGCCCCGCCGCCGCGTCGGGCAGAAGAGGATCGTGCACGACGGGAACGTAAGAGGAATAATATACCCGTTTCAAATCATATTTCCGATACATAAATTCGGTGAGTCTGAGAATTTGTCCGTCCGTTTCGGGAGAAGCGCCGACGATCATCTGTGTCGTCTGTCCGGCCGGAAGAAAGCGTCCTGCGCCCCGTTTTTCTTCTTTCCCTGTCCGACGCTTGTATTCGAGCGCCAATGCCCGCTTTTCTTCGCATAATTGCCGCATGGGGGAAAAGACGCTGTCTTTTGTCTTTTGCGGCGCCAATAGTTTCAGACTCTGTTCGCTCGGCAGCTCGATATTATAGCTCATGCGGTCCGCGTAAGCCGCCGCGCGGTCAGTCAGAATTTTGTCCGCATGCGGGATTCCTTTGAGATGAATATAGCCGTTGAATTTATAAGTTTCCCGAAGCGTCTTTATCGTCTCCAATAAAAGCTCCATCGTATAGTCGGGGGATTTATAGACGGCGGACGAGAGAAATAAGCCTTCGATGTAATTGCGACGGTAAAAGGCCATGACCAATTCGCACATTTCTTCGGGCGAAGCAACCGCGCGCGGTACGTCTGCGCTCCTGCGGTTGGGACAATATTTACAGTCGAATACACAGTCGTTTGTCATCAGCATTTTTAACAGGGAAATACATCTTCCGTCCTGCGTGAACGAATGACAGATTCCCCCCAAAGAAGCGTTTCCCAAGCCGTCTTTCGTATTCTTCCGCCTCGACCCCGACGACGAACAGGATACGTCGTATTTCGCTCCGTCCGTCAAAATCTTCATTCTCTCTTCGTCTATCATATTTTGATCCTCTGAATATTAGTCTATCACTTTGAAAATTATTTGTCAAACATTTGTTCGTATAATTTCAAGAAAAGATATAGAAATCGTCAGATTTTTGCGGACTGCTTGACAAAATCGAAAAAATAGGTTATAATTGTGAAAATTTCACTCAGCTTTCACGGCGTTTTGTTGTAAAGTTAACGTCGGCGGGGTATATTTTAACTATAAGCAAAAAAAATCCATCAAAGGAAAATCTTATGAAAATTTTAATTGTCGATGACGAAGAGATGATTCGAGGCGTTCTGAAAGAATACGTCGAATTCGAGGGAAATGAGGCATTTGAAGCCGCGGACGGAATGGAGGCGGTGAAGATGTGCAAGGACAACGATTATGACGTCGTTTTGATGGACGTCATGATGCCCAAGCTGGACGGCTTTTCGGCGGTCAAGGAAATCCGTAAGTTCAAGGACGTGCCGGTGATCATGCTGTCCGCCCGCGGCGAGGAATACGACAAGCTGTTCGGTTTTGAAATCGGCGCGGACGATTATGTTACCAAACCGTTTTCGCCCAAAGAAGTAATGGCGCGTATCAATGCGGTGACCAAGCGCCGCGCCATGAAAAATAACGACGCGTCTCAACAGAGTTATAAATTTGAGGGGCTGGAAATCGATATGGCCGGACGAAACGTCTATGTGGACGGAGAAAAGGCCGAGCTCACGCCGAAGGAATACGAGCTCTTATTCTATCTCGTGCGCAATAAGGGGATAGCTCTGACGCGCGAAAAATTGCTCTATGACGTGTGGGGATTCGATTTTTACGGGGACGACCGCACGGTAGACACGCATATCAAGATGCTGAGGGGAAATCTGAAAGAATATCGGAAATTCATCGTCACTTTGCGCGGATTGGGTTATAAATTCGAGGTATAAATATCCGCTGTACCGAGTGGGAGGGATTTTACGCTCCCGAAAGGTCGTAAATTTTACCCGTGCGCGGAAGCGGAAACAAAGGCGGCGGAAAAGGCGAAAGACGCCTGTTTCGCGCGGCGGAAAGTGCCCGCGCGGCAGGAAAGCGTTACATACTTTTGAGATATTTCGGCGGTGACGAATGAAACGGAAATCCGAACGGAAAAAATACGTCCGCAGACAGGGAAACGCCAGCATTTACTTTCTTCTTTGGGCGGCGTTTTCTCTCTTTGCGCTCGTCATAGTCTTATTGTTCGGCGTCACGCAGAATCTGATGCTGAAACAGACATATAAAGACGAAGTATCGAGAAGCCTCGCCGTGGACGGAAAAGCCATTCAGAAAGCGATAACGGAATACCGCGGTCCCAATTACAGCGCCTTTCTTCGGTATCAGGCTTCTCTTTATAATGCAGAAGTATATCTTTTGAACGAAGAAGGCACTGTGCTGTTTCCCGTGGAGGAAATCGACCCGGACGACCCTGTTTTTTCGGAACGGATAGATTTTTCCGAGAAAATGGACAGGCTGATTTCCCGCTTGGAATCGTCCGGGGACAAACCCGTGATTTATGAGGACGATTCGGGTGAATTTGTCTATGGAGCGGTTTACGAAAAGATCGGTACCGAACCGGTATATCTTTATATCTCTAAATCTTTGGAACTCGGAGAGAGCGTCGTTTCGCAGATGAAAGTGCGCGTAATGTTGATGGCGATATTCGTGCTCATTCTTTCCTTTGCGGTTTCCAGCGCCATTTCGGGCGTATTGACCAATCCGATCACGGAGATGACGGAGAAAGCCCGTCGATTGGCTGCGGGGGATTTCTCGGTGGATTTTCACGGCCGCTCGTATGGCAGCGAAATGCAGGAACTGGCCGAGACGCTGAATTTTGCGCGGGATGAAATTTCCAAATCCGACCGCATGCAAAAGGAATTGATCGCAAATGTATCGCACGATTTCAAGACTCCGTTGACGATGATTAAGGCCTATGCGTCCATGATTCAGGAAATTTCGGGAGATAATCCCGAAAAGCGCACAAAGCATACCCAGGTAATTATCGAGGAAGCGGACAGACTGACTTCCCTCGTCAACGATCTTTTGAATTTGTCGAAGATTCGTTCGGGAATCGCGGCTTTGAAGCCCGAAGTTTTCGATCTTTCGGAGTATACGTTCGATGTCCTCGAAAAGTTCGCGTACCTTTCCGAAACGCAGGGGTATCATTTTGAATCGGATATCGAAAAGGATTTATATACGGAAGCCGATCCTTTGAAGATAGGAGAGGTTCTGTATAATCTTATCGGAAACGCGGTGAATTACACGGGAGAGGACAAACGGGTCAGCGTACGATTGAAAACAGAAAGTGACGGAAATATCCGCTTTTCCGTGACCGATACGGGCAAGGGAATCAAGCCGGAGGAAATCGCTACGATTTGGGATCGGTACTATCGTTCCTCTCAGGCGCATAAGCGCCCTGTGCAGGGAACGGGGCTAGGGCTTTCTATCGTAAAGACGATTTTGGAAAAACATAATTTCCGTTTCGGAGTGGAAAGCATCGTGGGGAAAGGCAGTACTTTTTATGTCATATTTCCTTCGCACACTCCGCCGGAAAGCAAAGATATTGAAAAGTAAGAACCGAAAACGCATTTTTGCGGGAGAAATGAGATGAGAGAAAATGAAAAAAGCATCCTGCCGAACGAAGCGGAAGCCGCTTTTGGGGTTGAGAACGCCGCGGAGCCCGAAAGGGCGGAGCGACGGATCACGGCCGAAAATTTGTGGGAAATTATCGCTTCCCTGCAAGGCACTACGTTTTACACGGCGAAAAATCTGCCTTTTACCTATACGGTGAAGGGCGGAGAGCTGTTCACCGACCGCCGCGGCCGTTCGGTGACGAGGAGCACTTTTGAAAAGGCGTTCGAAAAAATACGTTCCGACGCGGCCGTGACGGGTCCGAAAAAATTGAACATGTACGGTGCGCCGTATGTGTTTGCGGTTTTGAAGGCCATCGGAGCCGTACCGCCCCGCGGAGCGGCGCCCGAAAAGGAGTAAGATGAAAGTAAAATCGGAGGAAAAGAAAGTTTTTCGCGGATATTCGGATTTTTTTCTCGCGAAAGAGCTCTTGACGGAGGAGGACGCAAGAAAAGAACTTTTGGAAACGCTTCGTTCCTTCCGCGGAATCGACGGGCGTTTTCTTTCTTCGGCTTCGGAAGAATCGTTTTTTACCTTTGAAAAGAGCTACATACCCGTATATCGTCTTTCGGGGGATGCAGAATATCTCTGGGGCGGGAAAGGCGCCGTGGAGCATCGGGAACGTCGGCCTTTGGAATGCGTTCGTTTCCGTGCCCCGAAGGAGATAAAAGCGAGAGAATGGAACAAAGAAGCGGTTTCTCCCGTCAAAGAGGCGGAAATTCCGGAGGCAATTTTTTCAGACGGTACGATTCCGTTCAAGGAAAATGAACGGGAATTGCGCCGCACGGCGGCGGATTATTCCCCCGACAGCGCCGCGCGGATCGCATTGGACAATCGGCGCTATGAAGTGTTTTTTATCCCCGTGCTCCAAGCGACGTCGCATTATGAGGGAAAAAGTTACGTCTCTTTGATCAATTTGAACAACGGCGCCTGCGTCGCGGCGTATCCCGTTTCCGAAAAGGTGACCGCGGAAATCGGCCGAGCGAAGGCGGCCCTGAAAACGTCGGAATTATGTATCGCCTTTGCGGCGCTGTTCATTTTGACCTTCGGAATTTTTTCGCTTTCGGAGGCCTTAAAAACGGGCTCATCGGTTCCCTGGGCGGCCGTTGCGGCTATTTTTGCCTTGGAGCTGCTCCCCGCGTTTTGCTTCTTCCGCTGTTCGGCTCGAAAAAAGGCAGATCTCGAAAGGCGAGCGGGAGAAAACGGAAAATCTCCGGGAATTTTTTTTGCGGTGGCTTTCGGTGTGTTGTCCTGGATAGGAGCTCTGTTTGCCGCCGTCGTGTTCGGACTTGCCGTTCTCTGAGCTTATGAATTTACGGAACGAGTACGCAAAACGGACGAATGAAAGAAAATCGGAAAAAGGCGTAACGAAACGCCGTAGAATCTGCGCCCGTTCGGGCGCTTTTTTCTTTTGTCCGACGTTGACAAAAGAAAGTCGGTTGTGCTATAATAGAGACAAGAAAGGAAAGAGAGGTGTTTCCCATGATCGATATGACCGTCATCAAACAATCCGACCCGCAGCTGTATGCCGCGATGGACGCGGAACTCAAACGCCAGCAGAACAATATCGAACTGATTGCCAGCGAAAATATCGTTTCGCCCGCGATCATGGCCGCGGCCGGTTCGCATCTGACGAATAAATATGCGGAGGGATTGCCCGGAAAGCGCTATTACGGCGGCTGCGAATTTGTCGATGTGGCGGAAAATCTCGCTCGGGACAGACTTAAAGAACTTTTCGGCTGCGAGCATTGTAACGTTCAGCCCCATTCGGGCGCTCAGGCAAATTTTGCGGTATATTTCGCCATGCTTTCTCCAGGCGATACGATCATGGGCATGAACCTTTCGCACGGGGGACATCTGACTCACGGTTCGCCCGTCAATATTTCGGGAAAATATTTCAACATCGTTCCGTACGGCGTTTCGGCGGAAACGGAGCGGATAGACTACGACGAAATGGAAAAAATCGCGCTGGAAACCAAGCCGAAAATGATCGTTTCCGGCGCCAGCGCCTATCCGAGAATCATCGACTTTGCGCGGATTCGGGAAATCTGCGACAAAGTCGGAGCATATATGATGGTGGATATCGCGCATATCGCGGGGCTCGTTGCGGCAGGGTTGCACCCTTCGCCCGTCCCGTTCGCCGATTTCGTGACGACCACGACGCATAAGACCTTGCGCGGTCCCCGCGGCGGCGTCATTATGTGCAAGGAGAAATATGCCAGAGAAATTGACAAGGCCGTGTTCCCCGGAACGCAGGGCGGCCCGCTCATGCACATTATCGCGGCTAAGGCGGCGGCCTTCAAAGAGGCGCTTTCTCCGGAATTTAAGGCCTATCAGAAACAGGTACTCCAAAACGCCGAAGTGATGGCGGAACGATTCAAGAAAAACGGAATCCGCCTCGTTTCGGGAGGAACGGACAACCATTTGATGCTGCTCGATTTAAGGAGTACGGGAGTGACGGGCAAAGAATTGGAAAGCATGCTCGATAAAGTGCATATCACCGTCAATAAAAATACCATTCCCTTTGAGACCGCGTCTCCGTTTGTCACCAGCGGAATCCGCGTGGGAACGCCCGCGATTACGACGCGCGGCATGAAGGAAAAGGATTGCGAGCAGATAGCCGATCTGATTTCCCGCGTCGTCAGGGAAAAAGAGGACTGTTTTAAGGACGTTTTGGCGGAAGTGACCGCGCTCTGCGCGCGCTTCCCGATTTACGAAAACGATATTTTATAAAGGAATTGCGAAATTCTCATTTATAAAAAAATACTTTCTCCGATTTGTTGACAAAACGGGGAAAGCGGAGTATAATCATAGACAAATAAAAAATATTCTTTGGGGCGAGGCGAAATTCCTCACCGGCAGTAGAGTCTGCGAAGGGCGCGAGTTTTTTTGCGCCCCCGAATCGGCGCAATTCCGATACCGACGGTCAAAGTCCGGACGAGAAAAGAAAGAGGACCGTTTTACGGCGGTCGTCGAAGGCGTTTTTTTGCCGCCCCGAAACTTGTTTCGGGGCGGTTTTCGACGCTTTACGGAGAATATTTTTATTTAAAATATTTTTCAAAGGAGTGTTTCTCTATGTCCGTAAAAAAAATTCCCGAACCCGAAACGCCCGCCGTTTCAATGTCTCCCGCACCGACCGCAAAAGAGCGCGTCAAAAAGATGTTTTCGGCCAAACGCCTCGCCTTAATGGCGGTGTTTGCCGCTCTCTCTTTCGTCGTCAGCCTGTTCGAGTTCCCCATTTTCCCCACGGCGGCAAACTGGCTCAAACTCGATTTTGGAAACGTGTTTATCATGCTCATCGCCTTTCTTTTCGGGCCCGTCGAAGGCGTGCTCGTGTGTATCGTAAAAGAGCTTCTCCGCATTTCCGTGAGCTCGTCGGGCGGCGTGGGAGAGCTTGCGAATATCATCATGACGTGTTCCTTTATCCTTCTTCCCTCGATTGTCTATAAATTCCATAAGGGACTGATCGTCGTCATTCCCTCCATGTTCGTCGCCTGCTTCATCGCTTCGGGAGTGGCTTTGCTTGCAAATCGCTACATACTTTTATCCGTATTCGGGATTGCCGATCCGAAAAAATTTTTTGAGGACACATGGGGGTTTATCCTCGGATTCAATCTTATCAAAACGGCGGCAATTTCCGTTATCACGCTGCTTTTGTATAAACGCTTGTCCGTGTTCGTCAAGAAAATGAAAATTTGAAAGCCGAAATTATTGCAAAAAATCGCCGTACGTATTATAATATACGTATGTCAGTTTTTTTATCCGATTCCCGCGAAGCGACCGAGGCGTTTGCCGCGGGATATGCAAAAACTTTATCCGCGGGAGACGTCGTGCTTTTGGACGGCGAAATGGGCGCCGGAAAAACGGTGTTCGCCAAGGGCGTGGCCAAGGGGCTCGGAATCGAAGAAGAAGTCACCAGCCCCACTTACGCATACATGAACGATTACGACGGCAAATTGTTCCATTACGACTGTTATCGGATAGAATCTCCCGAACAGGCGGAGGCGCTCGGCCTTGCGGACTATTTCGATATGGGCGGAATCTGTCTCGTGGAATGGAGCCGCAATATTGCTCCGCTCCTTCCCGAACGCGTGAAAAGAGTGCGGATTAAAAAAATCGACGAAAACACGAGAGAGATAGAATATTGAAAAACTTTCTGGCAATCGACACAAGTTCAAAATATATGACGGTATTGGCGGCGAAGGACGGAAAAACCTTCGTTTCGTATGTTCCCGACTGCGCGATGAGACATTCCATGCTTTTGATGGGAGAGATCGATAAAGTTCTTTCCGAAGCGGAACTATCTTTGAACGACTGCGATTTTTTTTCCGCCGTCGTCGGAGCGGGCTCGTTTACGGGAATCCGAATCGGGATTTCCACAATCAAAGGTTTTTGCCTCGCCGCGGGAAAACCCTCGCTTCCCGTCACCTCGTTCGCTGTCGCGGCATATAATGCGATAGACGGAGAAAGGCCGTTGTGCCTCGTGGACGCTCTGCACGGAAATTGTTACGTCTGCGGTTTCGACGAGAACAAAAAAATTGCTTATCCGCCCGCCTATATTTCCTTTGAGGAAGCAAGGCGCCTCGCAAAGGAGGAGAGATATACGTTCCGAAGCGCGGAAAGTTTCTCCGATAAGGGGGAAAAAATAATGCGGTCCGATCCTGCGGAAGGGCTCTTGCGGGCGGTTTCGGCTCTTAGCCGAGACGAGCGCAATTTCGGGCCTTTGAACGCGCTGTATATCCGAAAGAGTCAAGCGGAGGAAAATTCCTCCGCGGGAAGGGGAGGGACGCCATGACTTATCGTTCCTGGAAATTTGAGGATATCCTGAAAATTTCCGAGCTGGAAAAGGAATGTTTTTCCGACCCCTGGACGTATCGAATGTTCGTGGAGGGCTTTTCCTCCAAATTGTTTTACGGCGTGTGCGCGGTGGAGGACGGAGAAATCGTCGGATATGCCTGCGAGACGGTACTGTTCGAGAATGCGGAAGTGGACAATATCGCGGTAGCGGAGAGCTGCCGCCGCCGCGGAGTGGGAAAGAAGCTGCTCAAAAAACTGGAAACGGAGGCGAAGGAACGCGGCGCGCGGGTGATTCTTCTGGAAGTGCGCGTCTCCAATGCTCCCGCGATGACGATGTATCTGAAAGAGGGCTGCAAGGGCATTTACGTGCGGCCGAGGTACTATCCCGACGGGGAGGACGCGGTCGTCATGCAAAAGGAATTGTGAACGAAAACCGAAAAGGAGGGTAAGCGCACGAAAATCGAGCTTTCCGACGTTTCGTTTATACAAAAGGGAACGGGCAAAGACCTCGTTTTTTTTCACGGCTACCTTTCTTCCAAGGAAAGTTTTACGGCGCAAATCGAATATTTTTCCGCCTTTTATCGGGTGACGGCATTGGATTTTCCGGGCTTCGGCCAAAGTGCGCCCCTGAAAGAAGCCTTTTCCGTGTTTGACTATGCGGAATGGACAAAGGAAGCGCTGGGACTTTTAGGCGTCGTCCGCCCGCATGTCGTCGCCCATTCCTTCGGCTGTCGCGTAGCGGTGAAAATGGCGAAAGGGGACGGACAGGTATTCGATAAGATATTGCTCACCGGTCCTGCGGGCGTAATTTTGAAACGCGGAACGAAATACAGGACGAAGGTTAGGCTGTATCGTCTGGTCAGAAAAATTGCGCCGCGGTTTGCCGAAAAACATTTCGGCAGCAGGGAATACCGCTCCCTTTCGCCCCTCATGAAAGAGAGCTATAAAAAAATTGTCAACGAGGATCTCCGCGGCGACGCGGCGGAAATCGAAAACGAAGTTTTACTGGTGGAAGGGGAACGGGATACGACGACCCCGCCCGAAGAGGCGGAAGCGTATCTTTCCGTCCTTCAAAGGGGAAAGATGAAACGAATGGAGGGAGGGCATTTCGCTTTTGCGGAATATCCCGTCTCCTTCAATTTGATTGCGGAGGAATTTTTCGGTCATGAGTGACGTATTTTCGAGAATAGCCGCGTGTATCGCGTGTACGTACTTCTTTTACGTGGCGACCTATAAATCGCTGGGAGCCTTGCAGCAATGCGGTTATCAAAACGGCAAGTTCGCGCGTTGGTTAAAGAAAAAGGACAATTTATATTATAACCGCCTCGCGCTTTGGGCCGGGCTGGCGCTTTTGTCTACGGCGCTCGTATCTCTCTGCTTTTCCTTTGCGGGGACCAAGACCGCGGTGCTCGTTTCGGCTTTCCCCTTCTTCCTCTTCTGTCTGCTCTTTTGTATTGCGGACAGGAAGTACGCCCTCAAAATTCCCGTGAAAAATACGGGCAGAATCAAACGGCTCAGCGGTGTGTATATCCTTTTGACCGCCTGCGTTTCCTATATCGTCATAGCGCTTCTGGATTTTCTTGCCGCGGTTTTTGAAAGCGAGCTGTATTCCCTGTTCGCATATGTGCCGTTTACGCTCATGCCCCTGTTGCTTCCGTGGCTTCTGTGCCTTGCAAATCTTCTCGACGGACTGTACGAAAATCCGAGAAACGCGAAATTCGTCCGCCGAGCGAAGGAAGAACTCGAAAAGAGCGGCATTGTGCGCGTGGCCGTCGTGGGAAGCTACGGAAAAACCTCCGTCAAGAATATTCTTGCTTCCCTTCTGTCGGTAAAATACAAGACGATACCGACGCCCGAATCCTTCAATACGCCCGTCGGAATCGCCAAGACCGTGACGAGCCCCGATTTCGCGGAAAAGGAAGTCTTTATCGCGGAAATGGGCGCGCGGCACAGAGGGGACATTGCGGAACTCTGCGCTCTGGTAAAACCCGATTACGCCGCGTTTACGGGCGTTTGCGCTCAGCATATCGAGACATTCGGTTCGGAAGAGAATATCCTGAAAGCAAAGTGTGAAATCTTGAAAGGAACCGCGAAAAAAATCGTCTGCGGCGGGGAATTGAAGGAAAAAATCGACGGCCTTCCCCAGGGAGACGCCGAAGGGAAAGAAAAATGCGTTTATGCCGATTACGGCTCGCTTTTGTCCGACGTCTGCCTGAACGCGGAAAGTACTTCGTTTGTCCTTCGTTTGCCCGATAGGAAGCCTATTCGCGCCGAAGTGCCGTTGCTCGGAAAATGCTCCGCGGAAAATGTCGCTTTGGCGGCTCTGCTCGCCGCGGAAATGGGACTTTCGGAAGAGGAAATCGAACGGGGAATCAGGGAGATACAACCCGTTCCGCACCGTTTGCAGCTCATCGAGAGCGGCGGAGTCAAAATTCTCGACGACAGCTACAATTCCAATCCGCGCGGCGCGAGAGAAGCGCTCGCGGCGCTCAGGCGCTTTTCGGGACGGAAAATCGTCGTGACTCCCGGACTCGTCGAAACGGGAATTTTGGACGAAACGCTCAACGGCGAACTTGGAGCAGAACTCTGCGGACTCGACCTTGTTCTCCTTGTCGGGGATACGCAGGTAGGAGCTGTTAAAAAAGGATACCTCGACGCGGGGGGAGACGCGGATAAAATTTTCGTATATCCCACGCTGGAACAGGCGAAAGATGTTTTGAGCGAAACGCTCTGTGCGGGAGACTGCGTTCTGTTTCTGAACGATTTGCCCGATGCTTATTGACTGTTAACTTTGCCGTTTGTTACTATTCGGTTTTGCTTTTTTCGGATTTGACGTTCATCGTCAGTCTGATTTCGGTAACGTTCTCAAAAACGGAAACACGAATCCTCTGAAAAACGGAAAACACCAAAGCGAAAAAATTTCTTTTTGCGGAGGTGTTTTTTTATGCGTAAAGTAGCGGTATTGTTCGGCGGAAAGTCCTGCGAAAACGAAATTTCCGTATTGACGGGCGTATTTGTACTCAATCTCATAGATAGAGAAAAATTTATTCCCGTACCCGTATATATTCATACCGACGGAGGTATGTATACTTCGCCGAAGATGACGGACTTAAACATTTTTAAAAAACGCGACTTTTCATCCTTTGAACGGATATTTTTTGACGGGGGTACCATGTATGCGTTCAACGGCGCAAAAACGAAGGCTAAGAATAAGGGAAAAATAGATGCGGCGCTCAACTGCTGCCACGGAGGATTGGGGGAGGGCGGAGGCGTTTCGGCTCTGATGCAGATGAACGAAATTCCGCTCGCGTCTCCCGAATTGACGGCGTCCGGTATGTTCATGGATAAGACGCTGACGAAGCTCGTCGCCAAGGCACTCAATATTCCCGCCGTAGAATACATACGCGTCGGAGAAACGGATTATGCCCGACGCGGGAAATTCCTGCTGAAAAATATCGAAACCCGCTTAAAATATCCCGTCGTCGTCAAGCCCGCGCACCTCGGTTCTTCCATCGGGATTTCAGTCGCGGAAACGGAAGCGGAGGCCAAGGCGGCAGTGGATGCGGCGTTCCTTTTGGATGACCGCGTAATTATCGAACGGTTTTTGAAAAATAAACGAGATATAAACTGTGCGGCGTATTCCCTCGGCGGGGAAATTTTTGTCTCCGAGCCCGAGGAAGCCGCCTGCGGAGAAAAAATTTATTCTTTTGCAGATAAATATCTCAAAGCTCATCCTCGCATCTCGCAGAGAAATACGGAGAAAACGGCAGACTCAGCGGCAACCGAGCTTTCGGACGGAGATTTTTCGGGTCGGAAATCGGCGGGGGTGTCTGCGCCGATTTCCGACGAAACGAGAGAGAAAATTCGTTCTTATACCCGCACGCTGTACAAGAGAATGAATCTGAAAGGTATTGTCCGCATGGATTTTCTCCTTTCGGAAGGGGAACTTTATTTGGGCGAAGTCAATACGGTTCCCGGTTCGCTCGCGTATTATTTATTCTGCGAGCGGGTATCCGATGCGAAAAATCTCTTTACCGATCTGATTGAGGACTCTTTGAAAAATAATGCGTCGGCAGAAAAACATCTGATTACTACGGGAATCTTACAATCGGTAACGCTCGTGGGAAAACGCGGCGGCGTAAGGTTATAAATGGGAAAAATATCAATTCTTCGACAATTTCGGCGGCAAAAAATAAAAGTGCTCACCCGTTTCGGAAGAAACGGGTGAGCATAAAGAGAGGAAATAATTGCGATAAATGCGTCAGGCGAGTTTTACGATCGTCATGGAAGCGTTGACGTTCGCTCCCGTTCCGCCTGTCTGCGTGGCAAGGGGTACGGCTGTCGCGGAATTGTTGACGAGAGTGAGCGTATCGTTTGCGGCGGCGGTTATGATGGCGGAACCGACAGTCGTGAGTCGAGCATCTCCCGTCGTTTCCGGCATACTGCCGTAGAGGGAGCCGGGAACTTCCGTACCGTTCAGGGCGAGATAAAATTGATTGGCGGCCGTACCTGTCACCGTGTAGCGGATGTCATAAGTTCCTGCTTCCGTCAAAGTTACGGTATTGCTTCCCGCCGTGTGCGTGATTCCGGAAGAAAGCTGTCCGTTTTCCGCAAAAGTGACAGGGGAACTTGCGCCTACCGTTTCGGCCGCAGTATTATAAATATAGGCATATTGAGGGGTTACGGTCGGCGTGGGCGTCGGGGTCGGTGTAGGAGCGGGATTGATAATTCGGGTAATCGTCTTATAGACGATCGGACAACGGGGCGGACAGGGCGGCGGACAGGGTATGAAGCAAGGAGTGCAGCCGCCGCAAGAGCCGTAAGAATTTTGTCCGAAGCATTGAAGTTTGATAAGGTTTTCGAGATTTTTAATCATAGGTGAAAAGTCCTTTTTTCGGTAATTCGGCCGAAGCTGCGGCGAAATGTCCGCCGTACGGGCTTCGGCTTACTGTATTATATGCGCGGAAAAGAGACGGACGTTCCGAAAGAAAAGGCAGACGGAGAGACGTTTTGAAAGGGAAATTTTATTTTACGGGAAAAAAGCGGCTTTGGGGCGATAAAAAAGGTTTTTCGGAAAGGGAAGCGCAAATCATTGCTTTTTTACGCATTTTTTGATATACTGAATAGAGAAATTTTGTACGATATTTGAGGATAATTATGGCAAACGGCGAATTTACGGATAAAGTAAAAATCCTTATCAAAGCCGGCGACGGCGGCGACGGAATGAATTCCTTCAAGGCATTTAAGGGCAAACCCGCGTGCGGTCCGGACGGGGGCGACGGCGGCCGCGGCGGAAACGTGTATTTCGTGGGCGATAAGGACATGAACGATTTGTTTTCCTTCCGCTTTACCTGGAAATTTTTTGCCGAAGACGGGGAACAGGGCGGCACGAATCAGTGTGCGGGAAAGGGCGGAAAGAATGTCTATATCAAAGTTCCTTTGGGAACGCTGGTGCGCGATGCGGAGACGGACAGGCTGATCTGCGACGTATTCGAGGACGGACAGGAAATTCTCGTCGCCCGCGGCGGGAACGGCGGAAAAGGCAACGTTCGTTTTACGACCGCGAGAAGGCACGCCCCCAATTTTGCGCAGAAGGGAGAAAAAGTCAAACAGCATTACGTCGTCCTCGAAATGAAAGTGATTGCCGACGTGGGATTGGTGGGCTTCCCCAATGTTGGGAAAAGTACGCTTCTGAGTAAAATTTCCGCAGCCAAGCCTAAAATCGCCAATTATCATTTTACTACGCTTTCTCCCAATCTCGGGGTGGTGCGCTATTACGATAAATCCTTTATCGCGGCGGATATTCCCGGCTTGATAGAGGGAGCCGCCGAGGGCGCGGGATTGGGGCACGACTTCCTGCGCCATATTGAACGCACGCGCATGCTTTGCCACGTGGTGGATATTTCAGGCTGCGAGGGCAGGGACCCCATTGACGACTTTTTGAAAATCAACGGCGAACTCAAAGAATACAGCGAGAAACTCAGCGCTCTTCCGCAAATCGTCGTCTGTAATAAATGCGATATTTTCGGCGCGGAGGAGAATCTCAAAGCGTTTAAGAAAAAGTTCGGGCGCAAATATAAGATCTTTCCCGTCACTGCGGTTTCGGGAGAGGGAACGCGGGAGCTCGTCGAGGGGATTTTTGCAATTCTCAAAGACCTGCCCCCTGTGGAGCCTGTCCGTCCCGAGGAGGAATTTGAATACACGGCAAACGATAATTTGGATTTCGATATTTATCGGGACGAGAACGGCGCCTTCGTCGTGGTCGGCGGGCTGGTGGACATGCTGTGCCGCAACGTCGTTCTGAATAATCCCGATTCCATGCTGTATTTTCAGAAAGTATTGAGGCTCCGCGGCGTCATTAAAAAACTGACGGAAATGGGCTGTAAGGAAGGCGATACCGTTTCCATCGGAGAAGTGGAATTCGATTTTATTCCGTAATTTGGATTTCGGAAGTATTTTTTCCGTATTCGATGCGGGAAAGTCCGTCGCTGTTTTTTCGCGCTATAAAACACCGTTTTCTGCGGATTAAAAATCCCCGCTTTCGCCTGCTCTTTTTATAAATTTCGGAGGAAAAACCATGTTGAAAATTGCAGAAAAAGAAGATGTTCCCGTCGCGGCGGAGCTTGCGGGAATGCTTTGGCCCCATCATTCAAGGGAAGAGCTGGAAGGAGAACTTTTGTCTTTTATCGAAAGCGGAGGTATGGTTTTTCTTTGGATGGAGGAAGGTAATCCCGTGGCGTTCGCTCAATGCGGAATCCGAACAGATTACGTGGAAGGGACGCACGGCGGAGCGATCGGTTATCTCGAAGGAATTTTTGTTTTGGAAAAATTCCGCCGCCGCGGTATCGGGAAAGTATTGCTTACGGCATGCGAAGAATGGGCGAAAGAGCAGGGGTGTGAGGAATTTGCCAGCGACACGGAGTTGGATAATGCCGAAGGGCTGTCCTTTCATTCAGGCGCGGGATTTTACGAGGCGAACCGCATCGTTTGTTTTGTCAAAAATTTGTAAGGCGGTTTATTCACAAAGGTAAAGGATTTCATGGAAAAGGGACTGAGAGCGTTTTTTTACGATTATAAATATTATCTTCTGCCCGAAAATTGTGCCGACACGGAGGACGTGAAACGGTTGAAGGGGACGGAGGTCGTGCGGCTGAAAGAGGAAAACTGCATGGCGCCCGATTTTATTCGGGAGAGCATGTCCGAAGAATTTTTGGAAATACTCGAACCTTCCCGCATCTTTCCCGTGTCCGTCAATTTGTATACCCGCGAAGAGTACGACGAATTGTTGAAAAAACAGGTGGAAAAGCGCTGTGCTGGTTGTCGGCGCTATGGTGGAAATTCGGAGGATTTGACGGGACATCACAGGGAGATTTCTTTGGCGGGCGTATGTTATTCCCGCGAGGACGAAACGGATATTCCTTCTTTTTCCCGTTTTGCGGAATGGCTTTGGGAGGTTCTCGCCGAAGAGACGAACGAGCTTGCCTCGTTGATCGATAAGGGCGAACAGAAGAAATTCTCCGAGAAAATCAATTCCCGCTTAAAAAATTTCTTTTTGCCGTTGGAAATCTACGGCGGCGTCGCGGGAAATAAATACTGTATTTGTCTGGGAGCAAACAGCTATTCCTATCAGGGCTTGCGGCCGGTATTGAAAATGCTTGCGGATACGGCGAATCGGGAGGATTCTCCCCTGTCGGCGGCAGGCTGGACGGTATTTTCGTATTTTCCGAAAGGGATTTATAAGCCTTCTTTGAGACCCGATTATTTCAAAAAACCGCCGCGGATTTTCTTTTCCGAAGAAGCGGAAACGGGAGCAGCGGAGATTGTTTTTTATGAAAAGGACGCGGAGTCTTGGAGTCCGAAAAAGACTGCGCTCCGAAAAAAGGCGCTGTACGGTTATCTTTGCCATTATGTGGGAGAGAACGTCCTCTTGGCGGGAAGCGCGTCGATTGCCGTCACGGAAAAATTCCCCGCCGACAAGCGGGAAGTGACTGCGGAGGAGCTGGCAGAACTGATAGAGAGACGGGCGGAAGATATTTACGAAGGGGAAATTCCTTTTCCCGCGCCGCTGTATCTCAGGGCAGACGAGTCGGAAATAGAGACCCTGCCCTTTAAGGAAGAGGTACAGACTTGGGCGACGATTTGTCCCGAAATGAGTCCGGAATGCCTTCCCGAATTTCCCGAACCGCATAATACGTTGTTCGAAGGATTGGGGATCATCTATGTTTATATCTATTTTCCTGTGTCTTGGACGGACGATTACGGCGTCGGAAAGAAAGAAGTGCTGGATTGGTATATATCTCATGCCGAGGAATATCCGGAACCGATTATGTTGCCGGAAAATCGGATTGTTTTTGCGAAACAGGCGGGGCTCGTCTTTACCCATTCGGGGATTTGCGAAGATTATATGGTGTTTGACGAAAAGGAGTTTTTCCGCGTTTTGCGAAATCTGGCGCCCATGCTGGAAGGTCTCAATGCGAAGATTGTGACGGTAAAGCGTGACGGCGTTATAATATACGATTCGGGATATATCATTCGTCCTGCCGATGCGGGAATACCCGTTTGAATAAAGAAAAGGAAAAGAGGTAAATTTTTATGATTATTACAGCCGATACTATTACGAGCAAACAGCGGAGCAAACTCCGTTCTCTCGCGTCGAATTTGCAGCCCGTGACGCAAATCGGGAAAGGCGGGGTGACGGATAATTTGTTAAAGACTCTGTCGGACGCTTTGGAAGCGCATGAACTCATCAAGGTGACGATTCTCTCCACGGCGGACGACGACGCGCGCAACCTTGCGGAAAACGTTGCGGAACTCTTGGAGGCGATTCCCGTGGCGGTCATCGGTCGGAAAGCGATTTTTTATCGCCGTTCTTCGCGCGAAAATTTTGCGCATCTCGAATTATGAACGACTTTTGTTCCCTTTGCGTTTGAAAAAGGGAAAATTGCTTTATAAATAAATAACGTCGTATCGTCGAAGCGGTGCGGCGGAAAGTAAGAAAACATCGGGTGAGTATCATGGATAACAGCGAAAACGAAAAGAAATGTAATTGTGAATGTAATTGCGAAGGAAAAGCGGAAAAAAACATGTCAGCCGCTCCCGCTGAAGAAAAGGCGGAAGAAAATTGCGAAAACGAGTCTGAAAAGAAACAGGAGTGCTGCGACGCACCCGCGGAGCAGTGCGAAAAGGAAGGTGAAGAAAAGGAGGGCAAGGGCGGTCACGAGAAGAGCCATTGCCGAAAGGAACTTCAAAAAGCCAAAGAGGAGATCGAAAAACTCAAAGCAGAGGCGGAAGACTTGAAGCGTAAATGGTATTCCGTATCGGCGGAGTATGAAAATTATCGTCGCCGTACCCGCGAGGAATCTGCAAGGAAATATACGGAGGGACGAAATGATGTAGTCTCTTCCCTGTTTGCGATCGGAGATAATTTAGAGCGCGCGCTTTCCGCCTGTCAGGACGAAAAGACAAAAGAGGGCATCGAAATGGTGCTGAAAAGCTATAAAAAGGTCTTGGAAAGCGAAAATGTAGAGGAGCTAGATCCCGCGGGGCAACTCTTTGACGCCTCCGTTGCGGAAGCAATTATGGCCGTCCCTCCCGAAGAGGGCGAAGAGAGCGGTATCGTCAAACAGGTTTATGTCAAGGGCTATAAACGCGGAGATAAAGTTTTGCGTTATGCCCAAGTCGTCGTGACGCAATAACGCCGTAGGGAAGCCTTTTGAGATTTTTATGGACAGACTAAAACCCCGTTCTGAAAAGGGGTGTCATAGGGAGTAATAACCCACTACACTGCACTTCGTGAGCGAAGCGTAGTGTAGTGGGTTATATTTTGTTAACAGTTAAAACGATAAATTGAAGTTTATATTCCTAAAATGTAAAAACCGTTAAAATTTCCCCCATTCTTTAACCATTCCAAAATTACTATATAATCTAATGGTTTTTGCTCTTCGATTTTCAATAAAATATTTTTTAATTGCTCAGATGAATAATAATTTATTCCAAAAATATCAACTTCTCCGCTATGTAAATTTTGATAAGTTCCCCCGTAAAATATCTTTTTATAATTAACAAAGAAAGAGTCAATATCATCAAAATAAATATAAAGAGAATTGTCTATCCAGTGTCTAGACGTATTAACAATTTTTTTAAGTTCAGTTCCCGATTTTTGAGTACAATACTGTATTTCTATAAATGCAGAACCGCCAAACGTCCTTCTTTCATTCTGATTTTTGAATGAATGAAATATCATTAAGAATCTCCGTTAAATTACTGTTTATTATAGTTGTATTATATCATAAATAAAATAAAAAAGCAAGGACTGTTTGATTATCCTTGCTTTTACCCTATGAAATAAAGGGCGGGGGTTTGTTTGTCGAAAACATGATTGCATGCGAAAATTCCGGCGTGTTTCGCGCTTTCAGCCTTCGTCAATTCCGAAAAATTCGTTTGGCGTAATGCCGAAATGCGTATAAAACGCCAGAATATTGTCGTAGGATGGCTTTTTCTTCCCGTTCAGCCATTGTCCTACCGTGGTTTGATTGACACTGAGAATTCGCGCTAATTTTTCTTGGCTCAAATCCCGCTCGATCATCAGTTGTTTGATAATTTCACTGTATGTCATCATTCGCAAACGGATAAAAACTTTTTTCTGCTCAAAAGCACAAGTTTATACTTACCCATTTACCATTTTACCAAATTTTGGCTTTTTTGGCTTGACATAAGTCAAAAGACCTGATATAATACAGTCAGAAACATTTTTTCGGGAGTAAGAGAAGGACTCCCCGAAACAATTTGAGCGGCGCACACAAAAAAATCATTGGTTTAAGGAACGATACACGGGAAAGCAATTTCTCGTGCGTCGTTCTTTTTTTTGGAAAAATAGGAGGAGCCGAATGCTTTACATTCGGCTCCTTCATAGAAGTAAGTTTTATAAAATTTAGTGGTTGTCAGGAGAATTGCGAATTATAGAGAGCGGAATAAAATCCGTTTTGCCGAAGGAGCTCTTCGTGGTTTCCCTGTTCTATTACATTGCCGTCCTTTACGACGAGAATAACGTCGGCGTTTTGAATCGTAGATAAGCGGTGTGCGATGACGAAACAGGTTCTGCCCTTCATCAGTTCGGACATGGCGTCCTGGATCTGAATTTCCGTGCGGGAATCGACGTTGGAGGTCGCCTCGTCGAGAATGAGCATTTTGCTTTTGGGGAGCATTGCTCTCGCGATGGTGATGAGTTGTTTTTGCCCTTTGGAGATATTGACGCCGTCATCGGAGAGCAAGGTATCGTAACCGTCTGGAAGCCGTTCGATGTAGGAATGAATTTTTGCGGCCTTTGCGGCGGCGACGACGTCTTCAAAGGTAGCGTCGTCCCTGCCGTAAGTGATGTTTTCGCGGATCGTTCCGTAAAATAGCCAGGTGTCTTGGAGAACCATGGTATAATTGTTTCGGAGACTGTCCCGCACAATATCTCGGATTTCGTTTTTATCCACGAAAATTTCTCCCGAATTTACGTCGTAAAAGCGCATCAAAAGGTTGATAATGGTCGTCTTTCCCGCACCTGTCGGCCCGACGATGGCGACCGTCTGTCCGGGCTTTGCGTGAAGGGAAAGATCGTGCAGGACGATTTTTTCGGGCAGGTATCCGAATTCGACGTCTTTGAGTTCCACATCTCCCGCGGCATCGGAAATTTTTACGGCGTTTTTTTTGTCGGCGGGTTCGGGTTTTTCGTCGATGATACGGAAAATTCGCTCGGCGGCGGTAAAGGCGGATTGAAATTCGCTGACGATATTGGCAAACTCATTGATAGGGCCCGAAAATTTTCGCGAATACATGACGAACTGCGTAACTCCGCCCAATGTGATGAACCATATCGTTCCCGCGGCCACGGTGCCGTTTTGGGAAAGCAGGTAGAGAACTCCGCCGAAAATCATGATGAGGGAGAGAGAAAGGTTATTAATGAAGTTGACGGAAGGGCCTATCATGGCTCCGTAATATTCCGCGTCATAGTAGGAATCCACGGCGGCTCTGTTTCGTTCGTCGAATTTCTCGGTGACGTTTTCCGCTTGATCGTAGGCGTTGATCGTCTTTGCTCCCGACAGCATTTCTTCGGCAAAACCGTTCATTTCTCCCAGCTTTCTCGACCGTTTCCGGAAGAGCGGCTGGATTTTTTTCGCCTTGATTTTGGTGAAAATGACGGAAATGGGTACGGTGACTGCAAAGATGAGAATAAGGGGCTTTGAAATGACGAACATGAAATACAGCGAACCGAGGACGGAATAGATGCTGGTGAGCACTTGAACGAGGTCGGTGGACAGCGTGGCATTGACCGTATCGATGTCGTAGGAAATACGACTGATGATGTCTCCCGTGGTGTGCGTATCGAAATAGGAGACGGGCAGGACGGTGAGATTTTCAAAGAGCTGTTTCCTCATTCGATAGGTGATTTTCTGACTGAGATGAACCATGACCACGGTGAGGAGATAGGCGAGGACAGCCGAGATGACGTAGCAGAGCAGCATGCGCCAAAAATTGAACATTACGACGTCCATCTGTACGCCGTTCTTATCCGAGATGGCGTCGATTGCCGCGCCGAGATAACGGGGGCCGAGCAGAGCGAGATAGTTGGAGAGGAGAGAAAAGGCGATTCCCGTCAAAGTCAGGGGCCAAAATTTGAGCATATATCCGAGAAGGCGGAGAAATACACGGCCGCTTTTTGATTTTTGAGAACGACTAGCTTTCTTCAATGAAGTTTCTCCTTTGTGCGAACGAATGATTTTATTCAACGAAGCTCCCTCCCATCTGCGAATTGCTGATTTCCCGATATACGGGACAATTCTCCAAAAGCTGTGCATGTTTTCCCATGCCGATGATTTCGCCTTCGTCCAACACCAAAATGAGGTCGCAGTTCATGACGGAGCTGACTCTCTGCGCCACGACGATGAGCGTGGTATTTTCGAGATTTTGCGCGATGGCGGCGCGAAGGTTGGAATCGGTGCGGTAATCGAGGGCGGAGGAAGAGTCGTCCAAAATGAGGATCTGCGGCCTTGACGCCAAAGCTCTTGCAATCAGAAGCCTCTGCTTCTGCCCGCCCGAAAGATTTGTCGCTTTGGGAGAGAGAATGCGGGAATATCCGTCGGAGGAGGCGGAAATAAATTCGTCCGCCTGCGCGATTTTTGCCGCGCGGACGATGTCTTCGTGAGATAATTCCCTGCCGAAACGGATATTTTCCTCTATGGTGTCCGAATACAGAAAATCATTCTGCATGGCGATGCCGAATTTTCGATGCAGTTCCCCGCCTTCAAAGGTACGAATATCCCGTCCCCCGATTCGTATCGAGCCGGAATTTATATCGTAAAAGCGCATCAAAAGGTTGATGAGCGTCGTTTTTCCGCTTCCCGTTCCTCCGATAATGCCCAGCGTCTGACCCCGCGGCAGAGAAAAAGAGATGTTTTTGAGGTGATTGCCCTTTCCTCCGTAGGAAAAAGATACGTTTTCGAATACGATATACCCGTTTTCTTCTTTAATCGGATAATCCGCTTCGGATAGCGCCGTCAATTCCCTCGGCGCGTCCACGACCTGTTGGATTCTCGCCGCGGAGGCCGTGCTTCTCGTATACATCATAAAAATGCGGGTGATAGAGAGCGTAGCCGTGGAAATCATGGTGAAATACTGCGTAAAGGCGATAATTACTCCGGGGTCGGTCTTTCTTCCCATCACGCGATAGGCGCCGAGCAGTACGACGAACGTAATTCCGAGATTCATTAAAAGGTTCATGACGGGATTGACGAATCCGAGCGTGAGATTCGCCTTTTTTTCGTCCGAAACGAGCTTTTTATTCACCTTGTCGTAGCGCTGATGTTCGCGTTCCACGCGGGACAGGGCTTTGATGACCCGAATCCCTTGGGAATCCTCTCTCACGACGCGGATCATGCCGTCCACCGATTTCTGAACGTTTTTATAAAGCCGCACGCCCCAAAGGGAAACGAAATACACCACCGCAAAAATGACGGGAAGCACCGCCAGCATGACGAGGGAGAGAAAAGGGTCCATGACCAGCGTCACGATAATTCCGCCGAGCAAAAGCAGGGGCGCCCTTACGCCCAGACGTTGGATTTTTCCGATAAAATCCTGAACGTTATAGGTGTCCGTCGTAATGCGCGATTCCAGCGACGGAACGGTAAAAGCATCTATTTGTCTCCCCGAAAGAGTCATGGTACGGTAAAAGAGGTCGTGACGGATTTGCTCTGTGCAGTCGCGCGCAACCTTGGAGGCCATTCGGTTTGCTTTGACGTTGCAGACGAGCGCAATTAACGAACAGGCAATCATACCCCCGCCCCACAGAATGATCATGGACAAGCGTCCGTCGTTCGGCACCACGTCGTCGAGAATATGACTGAGAATGTAGGGGAGAGCCAGCTCGATCAGCGTCCCCGTGCATTTTATGAGAAAGCCCACCAACATGATTTTGGTAAAGGGTTTTATGTACCGAAAAAGAAATTTCATTTTTCCTCCCCGCTTTCCTCGAAATAGCTGCGGGCGCGGCAGACGATTTTTTCCAGAACGCCCGACAGACTCTCTTTTTCCTCTTTCGTGAGATCCTGCGTAATGTATTCGTTCCAAAAGGCGGTTACTCTTTTTACTTCCGGTAACACGTCAAACGCCTTTTGCGTGGGATAGACGAGGATTACTCTCCCGTCGGACGGGCTTTGCCTGCGCTCTACAAAGCCCTCCTTTTCTAGATAGGCGAGCTGTCTCGCCACGTTGCTCTTGTCTACGCAAATATGCTTTGCCAACTGTTCCTGTGAGGTTCCCGGATAATTACATACATTTATAATATAACTATGGTGGGGGGCGCCGAGCTGTACTTCTTTTAATTTTTCCGTTCGGTACAGTGCTCCGCATCGGCTGATAACATTGATTTGTCTCATGAATGTCGGCATCGTTTTCTCCTTTTTTAGAAATTGTTGCGGTCGCAACCATTATAACAAAAATAAAAAGATTTGTCAACGAGCGGCGAAGAGCAAATCTTTTTGAATTTAGGCGGAAGAATTTATTAGGGGGGCTTTCGAGAGGGGAGCTTTTGAAGGTTCCGCTCCATGATTTTTCTTACGAAAGGGGATTCGGGGGGATTCTGCTCGTTTCGGCGCATTCAAATTTTTTTATCGGGGCGGCAATCGCGGTGCGTTCAGATTTCTTTATCGAGGACGGCAATCGCGGTGCGTTCGATATTTCGCTGAGATTCTTTCTCCGTGCGTTTGAATACGGCGGCGGCTAAGACGTCGATGACGTATAACTGACTGATTTTGGCGACGAGGGAGCCGCCGTCCAAAGGAGTATTTTTCGCCACGACATATAAAGGAATATCCGCATAAGAGCCCAAGGGAGAACGGAGATAATTGGTAATGATGACGAGCTTTGTCCCGTTTCTCCGCGCGGCCTGTGCAATTCCTATCATATCCTTTGTACTTCCGCTGACGGAAAAGAGTACCAAAGCGTCTTCTTCCGTGAGCGTGGAGGTTGCAATCGTCTGAAAATGACTGTCGCTCAAATGGTAGACGTGGATTCCGAAGCGGAGGAATTTATTTCTCATTTCTTCCGCGGCAACGCCCGAATTTCCGCTCCCGAAGCAATACACGCGCTTCGCCTTTAAGAGAATATCCACAGCCTTTTCTACGTCTGCATGGTCTAAAAGCTCATAAGTCGAATGGAGCGCCGTCGTCATGCTGTTCATAATCGTGAATGCAAAATCTTCCGCGTCGCCCGTATATTCGTTGCTGTTGCTCTGCGCCAACAGCATGCGGAATTCGGAATATCCTCTCAACCCGAGCTTGCGGCAAAATCTCAACAGCGTGGATTCCGCCACGTTGGCAAGGCTCGCAAACTCCGTAATGGAAAGATAGCTTAAATTGGTAATGTTGTTATTGCTGAGACAGTCGATGATCGCGCGTTCCTGTTTGGTGGTGCGCTGTCGGAGCAACGCGATTCTGTCAAAGACGCTTTCTGCCATAAATACCCCGTCCGAAAGTAAATTTTATGATATTTTCCTTATCAAATATACCACATTTTCGGTTTTTTGTCAAGACATCTCTTGAAATTTGTCAGATAAATGACAGTCTTTTTTCAAATCGAAAAAATAATTGTGAAAATTTGCAATCAGGTATTGACAAGAGAAAAAAGATGTGCTATACTTGTCATGAAATTAGTCATTAAAGTATATAAAAAATGAAAATTATCTGTCATTTAACAGAAAAATTGTCTTAAACGGAAGAAAATTCCGAAAAAAGCATATCTTTTTATAAGGAAAGAGGTTTTGATTTATGAAGAAGATGACCATTTACGTAATTCACCATTCTCATACGGACGTAGGGTATACCGATACGCAGGAAAAGATGAAGGCGCATCACGTGGGCTTTATTCGGGAGGTAATCGAGCTCATCAAGAAGCAGCCGCGGTTCAAATGGAATTGCGAAAGTTATTGGTGCGTTCAGCAATTTTTGGCGGAAGCTGCCGCGGAGGAGAAGAAGGACTTCGTGAAATTCGTAAAGTCGGGAAATATCGGCCTTTCGGGTAGCTATCTCAATTTGACCGACCTTGCGAGCGAACGAGTGCTCAACGAGACGATGGATGCATGCGTGGCGGAGTTGAAGGAATACGGTCTTGCCTATCATTATGCGATGACGGCGGATATCAACGGCTACGGCTGGGGATTTGCGGACGCGCTGTATAATCACGGCGTCAGGGGGCTTCTTTCCTGTATCCATACGCATCACGGGTACCATCCCTTATTCCGCAAGCAGGTGCCTTTCCGCTGGCGCACGCCCAAGGGAAATTCCCTTTTGGTCTGGAACGGGGAACATTACCTTTTCGGAAACGAGCTCGGAATCGCGCAGGCGTCGGAATTTGAGTACACCTTGCAGGACGGATTGACGTTTGCGGGGCTCACGCCTTACGAAAAGGCGTGCAAGCGGATTCAGGCGTTTGTGGATACGGATTTAGCGCAGGGCTACGAATACGATTTCATTCCCGTTTCGGTCAGCGGGAACATGACGGACAATTCGCCCGCGTCCCTGAAAGTATTGGAATTTATCGACAGATATAACGCGGAGCACGAGGAAATAGAATTGAAACTTGCGACGCTGGACGAATTTTTCGCGCGGGTGGAGAAGATAGAAAATCTGCCCGAATACGCGGGGGACTGGACGGATTGGTGGGCGGACGGAGTGGGCTCCACGCCCGCGGATACCATACACTATCGAGCGGCGTCGCGCATGTACGACGTAGCGAGAAAGATGGACTCCGACGGAACAATCGGCGGGAAAGACAACTATCGTTCCGCGCTGTATAATCTGATGTTTTATGCGGAACATACGTGGGGCTACTCTTCGTCGATTACGGAGCCGTATCATCCGCAGGTGAACAATCTTGACCAATGGAAGCGGCTGTTCGCCCTGAAAGCGAACGAATCCGCGACGATTGCCTGCGAGAAAATCCGCCGTCATCTGGGCGAAACGCCCGTTTCCCTGCATCGGGAGCTTAAATTCCGCGCCGCAAATCCGCATGATTTTGAGGTATGCGACATGCTGGTGCAGGATCTCGAACATTTTTACGGGCACGAGCATTTCGACGTCGTAGACGAAGCTACGGGAGAGAGCGTTCCCTTCCAAATCAGCCGCTATTCGAGGGGGCCCGAAATGTGCATTTTCGTAAAACTCGCTCCGAAGCAGGTGCGTACCTTTTGCCTGAAAGAGAAGCCCGCGCCCGCAATCGGGAGCGCGGGACTCTGCGCCCGTTGCGGAATAGAGGGAATCGCGGATCTTTCACACGTGCTCCATGAAACGCCGGGCGAGTATATCTATACGGACGCAATCGAGAACGAATATTTCCGCATAGAAATGAGCCGTCCCTGCGGCGTGACGCGCATTTATGACAAAAAGAAGAGGAAGGAGCTCCTCCGCGAAGGAGAAACCGCTTTCCGTCCCGTTTACGAAGTGACTCCCCGCGATTTGACGGAGGACTATCTCTGGGTACGCAGGAATATGGGACGCAACCGCAAAGCGGTACGCACTCGGCGGGATTTCGGGGAGCTTATCGACATCAAGGTTTTGGAAAACGGAACGCTGTACGGCCGTGTAGAGCTCAAATACCGTTTGGAGGGAACGCAGGAATGCAGCGTTATTCTCACCGCGCATAAGCTGATGCCGCGAATCACCGTGGATTTGCGCCTGCATAAGGACAGCGTTTGGGAACCGGAAAATCTGTATCTGTCCCTGCCGTTTGCGAAGGACGGGGATACGGTCTACATGGATAAGGCGGGCGCGGTATTCCGTCCGAGAATCGACCAGCTGCCCGGTACCTGCGTGGATTTTTACGCGGTGCAAAACGGAGCGGCGTTTGCGGGAAAGGACGGAGCGGTTATTCTTGCGGCGCAGGATGCGCCTTTGATGACGATGGGAACGCTGGAAGCGCATCCCATCAAATTGATGGGAGAGGGGAGTCCCAATGCAGACGAGTTGTATTCCTGGGTAATGAACAATTTCTGGGAAACCAATTTCAAAGCCAGTCTTGCGGGCTTCTATCAGTTCCGCTATACATTGCAGACGACGGGGACGACGAACCCCGAACAGATATTCCGCGAAGCGGAAGGAATAAACGAAGGCGTTCTGACGTTTTACGCCTTTGAAGGAGAGAAAGAGTGAAATCGTTGGGTATCGATTTAGGCGGTACGTCGGCAAAGCTCGGCGTAGTGGAGGACGGAATCATTCTGGCCTCGGCTTCGGTGGTCACGCGCGCGGACAGCGATTACGAAGGAATCGTGCGCGACCTTACGGAAACTGCGAAAAAGCTGGTCGCGGGACACCGTATCAGAAAAATAGGAATCGGTTCGCCGGGGCTGGTGGATTCGGTGACGGGAAAAGTCTGTTTTTCCAATAATATCCGTTGGAGCGACGCCCCTCTTCGCGACGATATCGGCAGAAATCTGGGCGTTCCCGCCCTGATTGCCAACGACGCGAAGTGCGCGGCGCTGGGAGAAGCGCTGTACGGCGTCGGAAAGGGCTGTAAGAGAGTGGCGATGCTCACCCTCGGCACGGGAGTGGGAGGCTGTTTCGTCGTCGACGGCAGGCTGGAAAGCGGCTCCGTACACGCGGACGCGGCGGGGATTTTCGGACACATGACGCTCCATCCCGACGGCAGGCCGTGCAACTGCGGTCGAAAGGGCTGTTTGGAAGCGTATTGCTCGGCGACGGCGATCGCAAAGCGGGCGCAGCTCGCGCTCGGCGAGGGAACGACGGCAAAGGACGTGTTCGACGCCGCGCGGGCGAATCACCCCAAGGCGCGGGAAATCGTGGACGAATTCGCCGACGACCTCGGCACGGCGCTCGTCAGTCTGGCGAATATCCTGCGCCCCGAATGTTTCGTCATCGGCGGCGGGGTTTCCGCTTCGGCGGATTTGTTCCTGCCCGCGGTCAACGAAACTTTGCGGAGAGAGGTATACGGGGAAAATTATGCGCCGGTCAAAGCGTTCGCCGCACAGCTCGGCAACTCGGCGGGAATTATCGGAGCGGCTTCGCTCCGTTAAAAGCGGAAAAATTAAAGAGACATATAGGAAAATCAAAGAGCTATTCGGAGGAGTAAACATGAAAGGCTACGGAAATTACGATAAATACCCCGAACTCAATATACGGGGCTACGAGGCATGGGAGGGCTATCGGGCGGTCGGAGAGGAATTGCTCCGCCGCGCCGCAGGAAAAAAGCGTTTCGTCATCGTCTTTGACTGCTACACCGAAGTGGAGCAAAACGAGGTCAAAGAGGGGCTTTCCTTCCTGAACGCAAAATGGTTCGATTCGGATAAGGCGATGATGAGCGACGAGGCTTATAACGCAAAAATCCGCCCCTTCGTCACGGACGACAGAGTTTTCGGAATCATGAATACCCTGAAACTTGCCGACATTTTGGACGAAAACAAGGCGGCGGCGCTCAAAGGCGAGATAGAGACGGCAAAGGGGCTCGTCTGCGTCATCGGCGTGGGCGCTTCGCTCGTCGCGGAGGGGGATTTATACGTCTATCTCGATTTGGCTCGCTGGGAGATTCAGTGCCGATTCAAAAAGGGCACTCCCAACTGGAAGACGGACAACGCTTCCGCCAATAAACTCGCTAAGTTCAAACAGGGTTTTTTCGTAGAATGGCGCATGGCCGACCGCCACAAGCGCGACATGCTGGAAAAGGCGGACTACCTGCTCGATACAAATGCGGCGGGGTGCCCGAAAATGGTGAGCGGCGACGGCTGGCGCAAGGGGCTCGAAACGTTTGCGAGCCGTCCGTTCCGTCTGGTTCCCTATTTTGCGCCCGAGGTCTGGGGCGGTCAGTGGATGAAGGAAGTGTGTGACTTGGACCGTTCGGAGACAAACTATGCCTGGGCGTTTGACGGAGTTCCCGAAGAAAACAGTATTTATATGCGTTTCGGGAACGTGAGAATAGAGGTTCCCTCCATAGACGTGGTGTTTTATCGCCCGCGACTTCTTTTGGGAGAAAAGGTACATGCGCGGTTCGGGGACGAATATCCCATTCGTTTCGATTTCCTCGATACGATGGGCGGACAAAATCTCTCTCTGCAAGTTCACCCCCTGACGGAATATATTCAGAATACCTTCGGCATGCATTACACGCAGGACGAGAGCTATTACATACTCGACTGTGCGGACGATGCCTATGTATATCTGGGGCTCAAAGAGGGAGTGGATAAAAGAGCCATGCTTGCCGATCTGGAAGCGGCGCAAAGGGGCGAAATGATTTTTCCCGCCGAAAAGTATGTGAATAAACTTCCCGCGAAAAAGCACGACCATTTCCTTATTCCCGCGGGTACGGTACACTGTTCAGGGGCGGACACCATGGTTCTCGAAATCAGTGCGACGCCGTATATTTTTACCTTTAAGCTGTGGGATTGGTCCCGTCTCGGATTGGACGGCTTGCCCCGCCCCGTGCATATCAATCACGGACGGCACGTCATTCAATGGTACCGCGATACGCCTTGGGTAATGGAAAATCTCGTCAACCGCTTTGAAACGGTGGAAAAGCGGGACGGCTACCTTGAAGAGCATACCGGCCTGCACGAGCGGGAATTTATCGAGACCCGCCGCTGCCATATCCGCGGAACGGAACGCATGAAGACGGACGGTTCCGTCGTTCAGTCGAACGTCGTGGACGGCAGAGGGGCGATTATCGAAAGTCCGACGGGCGCGTTTGAGCCGTTTGAAGTACATTATGCGGAAACGTTTATCATTCCCGAAAGCGTAAAGGAATATACCGTGCGGCCTCTCGACGAAGAAGTCGTTATCGTCAAGGCGAACGTGCGCGGCTGAATAAAGATTGAAAACTCAAAATTTTGTAAAAAGGACGTCCTTTTTACGCAGTTGCTTACAACTGCGTAAAGAAATAAAACTTAATTGGAGGAAGGATGAAATGAAAAAATTATTTGCAACGGCACTTGCGCTGACGGTATCGGCCGGAGCTCTTTTCGGGCTTTCGGCCTGCGGCGGAAACAAGGGCAACGAAATTGTCGTATGGTGCGAAGCGACGGGGTCGGATAAGGCGGTCATGGACGAATTCGTGAAGTATTTCAACGAAAACAACGACCTTGGCTATACGATGACCTACAAGATGCAGGACAGCGTATCCGAGTCTCTTGCGTCCGCTTCTTTGGGCGGAACGGCGCCCGACCTCGTGATTTGGCCTCGTTGGGAGACGATTTCCAAGAAAAATCTGTTACACGATTTGTCTGACAAGATAGAGGCGAGCGAGACGATTGAGCTTTCCGACTACAACGAAGCCGCGCGCCGCGAGCTGGAAATTTCGGGCAGCGTCTACGGAGTCCCTACCGACCTCGATGCGTGGGGCTTGTGGTGTAATATGGACCTCGTTTCAGAGGAACAGATTCCCGCTACCTGGGACGAGCTGATTGCTTCGACGACGGCACTCACGAGCGGCAGCGGCAACGATACTATCGTCGGGCTGGACGCATACAATCTGCGCGGTCAATTTTATGGCTTTATGCTTTCCGCGGGCGGACAGCTGGTCGATACCAGCGGGACGATTCCGAAAATTAACATCGATATTTCGGATAAAACCTCAAAATCCTATACGGATGCGGAATCCGTCATGAATCTGTTTATCGAGTTGATGACGATTACGGGCTGTCCGACCGATTATCATACCGACGATAAATTTATCGAGGGCAAGGTAGCGATGAAGTTCGGGCCGAGCAATTACGATAGGACGGTGGAGACGCTGAGCGGCAAGAAGATGAATCTGAATTTCGTCGGCTATCCCGCCAAGAGCGAGACGGAAGGCGCAGTGAGCGGCATGCTGGGCGGCTACTCGCTGGCGATTCCCAAGTCCAAGGACATCGATAAGGGCTTTTCGGTCATGGAGTGGTGGCTCGCCGACGAGAACCTCGAAAAATATTGCGAGCTTTATAGCCTGCTGCCGGCAAAGACCTCATTACAGTCAGCGGAATTTGTGCAGGAAAGTCAAGTGCTTTCCACGATGAAGGAAATGCTTCCCGCCTGCGACGTCAGACCGATCGCAAAGGGATATTCCAACGTAGAGACGACCTGGATATTCGGTACTATAGATTCCTTGCGCGAATATATCCGCACGGGCTCCGGCTCCATTAAAGATGCGGACGCGGCGTTGAAACAAATCAAGGAGAAGGGCGATTCGCAGTTCCAGCTGGAAGCCATGTTATAAAAGGAGGCCGTCCATGACAAACGTTACGGCAAAAAAGAAGCTGACCATGCAGGGGAAGCTGGCTTTGAAGGGCTTTTTCTTCGTACTGCCCGCGCTCCTGTTCTTCACCGTCTTTGTACTCGTGCCCATTCTGATGGCGATGGTTTTGGCATTCACGAGCTATGACGGAATCGGGGAAATCACCTTCGTCGGCGTACAGAATTTTATCAATATTTTCACGCTCGACAGCATTTTCGGGAAATCCTTTTTGAATGTGGCGTGGTATGCGCTGTTCGCTATTCCTCTGTCGGTGATTCTGCCCCTTTTATACGCGCTTCTCATCAATACAAAGGTAAAGGGAAATAAGGTTTTCCGCGCGATTTATTATCTGCCCGGTCTCACCAGTGCGGTAGCTGCGGCGACCGTGTTCCGTTTGGTATTTAACCCCGACATCGGCATTGTCAATTCCTTTCTGCGCGTGTTCGGCATAGAGGGCCCACAGTGGCTGGAATCTTCAAAGACGGCGATGCTCACGATTGTCATTCTCGCCATGTGGCAGGGAATCGGCGGAAATATGATTATTTATGCCGCGGCCCTCAACGGCATTTCTCCCGAATTGTACGAGGCCGCGACCATAGACGGGGCGAGCAAGGTGCGCATGTTTTTCAGAATAACGCTGCCTCTGCTGCTCCCGACTACCTTCTTTATCGTGACCATGAGCATCATCGGCGCATTCCAGCTCTATGACCAAGTGCTGATGATGACGGACGGCGGACCGGCAAATTCAACCGTGACGCCCGTGTTTGTAATTTATAACCGCGCCTTCGGCACCAATTCGAATATGGGTTATGCGTCGGCGCAGGCGGTACTCCTGTTCCTCGTCATTGCCGCTATTACGGTATTGACACAGCGATTCGTCAAGGACCGCGCCTATTGACGGAGGTGGAAAATGGAACTCACACTTACCCCCAGACAGAAAAAAATCGCGGGCAAAACCGTCATTTTCATCGTAATGGCGATTTTGGCAATCGTGGCGCTCGCTCCTTTCTATTGGTCTATTCTCATCGCTTTCCGCGAGTCGGAATTTATTTACACCGACCGTTCCTGGCTGCCCTCGCACGTCACGATCGAGCATTTCAAAAATGTTTTCCAAAATGTGGATATCGGTCGATATTTTATCAATACGGTCGGGCTTACCGTAGTCAACGTGGCGACTAACTTGATTTTTGCGTCCATGGCGGCATACGGTTTCGAGAAGCTCCGCTTCAAGGGAAGCAACGCGATTTTCAAAATCATGATGCTTTCCATGATGCTTCCCGGAATAGCGACGACGGTCCCCACCTTCCTGCTCCTTCGTTCCTTCCCGCTCGTGGGCGGAAATAACATTCTGGGACAGGGCGGAACGGGCTTTATCGGCACCTATCTCGGCGTGCTCCTGCCCGGAACGGTGGGCGTGTACGGTATCTTCTTCATGCGGCAGTTTCTCATTCCCGTCAGCGGTGAATACGCGGAGGCGGCTCGACTGGACGGAGCGGGGGAATTGAGGATATTCTTCAATATCTACATTCCCATGATCGTGCCCGCGCTTTTGACGCTCGGAATCTTCTGCTTCCAAGGCGTGTGGAATTCGTATATGTGGCCAAACCTCATTTTGCAGGGACACGAGGAAAAGAGCGTCCTTACCATGGCGCTTCGCAACTATTCGCTGGAAACAAAATTCCAATACGGCCCCATGATGGCGATGAGCGTGCTCATGAGTATTCCCATCATCGTATTCTTCTGTATCATGCAGAAATACTTCATTAGCGGGGTGGCGATCGGCGGCCTAAAAGGCTGACGGAAAAAACAAATGAATACGGGAGGAGCTCCCGTCTCATAAAAACAATAAACGGAGGATTTTTTGATGAAAAGAACTATGAAAAGAGGCTTATTGACTCTTGCGGTGGCTGGATTCGTCGGCGCGTCGGCGCTCGGTGTTTCCTCGGTAGTCTCTCTTGCCGAAGGCGAGGAGAAGATTTTCGATTACGGCTTTTTGAACGGACGTACCTATATCACGGGCGTCACGCAGGAAAACATCGAAAATGCTTTTGAAAAAGAAGCGAAGCGGGTAAATGACGAAATGACCGAGCAGGGAATTGCCGACCAATTTGTCGTTGTAAACGCGCCTCTCGGAAACGGCTGGCCCTCTGCCAATGACACCTACTTTGTGGCGGCACACATGGATCTCGGCTCATACAGCGGCTGGAATAATTGGGGAAAAACCGGATATGCGTTTATCGTCTATAATCCGCACATGGACGAGGCATTCACCGTCCGCGGAGAAGCGGCGGCCGCTTATGTGAATATGAATAACGGATGGACAGACCAAGTTACTATCGCGGGTTACCCCAAGGGAAATGATTTTACAGTCGGAGAGACTACCTATCAGAACTTTACACTCGGATATTCCATGGGCAGTCAGTTTATCGCGGGTAAAAATGTGGACGAGACTGGCAAAGAGATTGCTTTGACGGCAGAGGACATTGCGGAAAATATGGTCGTTCCCGTCTATCAGGATACGGCTTCCGCTGAGGTCATCGAGGGGCTTTCCATCGAGGATTTCGTCAATGCGTATAAGGAATATTATACGGATAAGGAAGTCAATTATAATCCGATGCGGAATATCAACAACTTGAATAACAGCCAGTGGAGACAAAAGACGGCAGATGGCGGCGAGGTTGTATATAATTCTCTCCGCAAAGAAATGTTTACAATTAAAACATTTTTGAGCGCTTATAATGCGACGACGGAATGGGGTAACCCCGTCGGTGAAGAAACGACGACAAAAGGAGTCGTCAATCAGCTCTTTACGAAGGGCGTAGCCGTTTTGGAGGGCGAGGAAGTAAAATTCTACGTCGCTTCCCACGTAGACCCCGACACAGGCGAAATCGTTAGCGATTTTAACGAGGACGCCGTCGGAAACATGACGGACGACGTTGCGGCTTCTCTTCCCTCGGGAGTGACGGCGGACGCCGTGGCGGAGGCCGCGAAAGCCGTCTGGACGACGGAAATGGGCAACCCTGCCGATTATATGAATTTTGAAACGGAAACCATTCTTTCTCAAACCTTTGTCGCAAAGGAAACGGTAGACGGAAAGGACGTCAACAAGACGAGCAAAATTTATGTGGACGTTTCCAAAACGCCTTTAACGGCGGTAGTGCTCGACAGCGATACCTATGAGATTTATAAACTGCCCGTCCGCTTCAACGAAGGCAACAAAAAATACGATGTAACGGGAGAAATGGTTCTCGGTCCCGCAACGAGCGCGGTTTTCGAGGCGAACGGCAAGAAATATCAGAATTTCCTGTACGGCGCGATCGAGCTTTCCGCTGCAAAAGAAGAGGATATGGTTCTCCCCGGCGTAAACTATGACGCTTCCGGAAACCGTACCGTTCTCGACCTTTCCGATTTCATTACGATAGACGCTTCTACAATCCGTATTCCCGAAAGCTATAATATCGGTGCCGCGGATCTCCTTGCGAAATTCAAGGCTGCCTATAAGGAATTTACGGAACAGGGAATTGCGCTCGGCATGCCCAATAAAGAGGGGATCGGCGCATGGCCTGCCACCGAAGGCGGACAGGAGGAAGGAACCAACGAATTCAAGGACGGGCAGGGCATGATCAAGCTCGGGCTGCACGCGACGGACAGCAACGCTATCTGCTATTACGGCGTTACGGCGATGCTCGCGTACAACCCCGAGGACGGAAACGTTTATCTTATGTCCGACGCGGTAATGAGCAATATGGCTACCTATTACAGCGTTTACGGCGCTCCCCGCGGAAATCTCACCGAGACGACGATTACGATAGGAGAAGAGGAAGTAACGCTTCAGATTCAGAACTTCCAGCTCGGCTATCTGACGGTCATGGGCGATGCCGCCAGTATGGTCGCGGATAAAAATTGGGATTTCGAGCTCGGCGGTCCTGTCAATCTCGACGGCAGCAAGATTCCCGGCACGGAATATCCCGGCGAAAAGGACGATGACGGTGATTCTTCTTCGGGCGGAAGCGGCTCGTCCGAAAACGAAGGCGACGGCGGCTGCGGCAGCACGATGTCTTTGGCGGCGGGCTCGGCGCTTCTTGTCGCGGGAGTTGTTTTAGTGATTGCGAAAAAGCGTAAAATTAACGGATAATCGGAGGAAGACGTATGAAAGGTTGGAAAAAAATGATCATGTGTTGTCTTTCGGCGATATTGGCCGCGACGGCGTTTGCCGCCTGCGGCGGGAATGGAGGAGAGAGCTCGTCGAACGGCGGTTCGGAAAACTCTTCCTCGTCCGAACCGACAGTCGAGCGGCCCACCGAGGAGGAGACCCGCGCGAAAGCGATGGTCGCCACGATTTTCGAGCAGTACGGCGTGGAAGGCGGAGAGGGAGACGATGCGTATATCAATCTGAAAGAGAATTACGGCAGCGACGTATCGGGATTTCTTTGGACGAATTTCAGCGGCGTGGGCATGCAGTACTACATGTGCAAACTCTATCCCGACGACGCGGAGCAGAAGGATACCTATCGCAAAATGCTGAATAATTTCAAATATTTCCGTCAGAGCAATCCCGAAAGCAACGCGGCGGAAAATTCCGTGAAATATCATTCCGCGCGCGGTAATACGCCGTACAGCGGATACGGGGACTGTTTCTTCGACGACAATATCTGGGTGGCGCGCAATTATCTCCGCGCGTACGAGATTTTCGGAGAGGAGTGGTATCTCGAAGAAGCGATTCGCGTAAATAATTGGGTGCTCTCGGGCTGGAATAACGAGCTCGGCGGATTGGTTTGGAGCGAAGCGGGACTTTCCGACAACGCGACCGAACAGCACCTCGAAAGGGGGCTCAGCGCGAACGCCTGCGGAATTATGGTCAACGCGATGCTGTCCGATTATGCGGAGACGGAGGAAGAAAAAGAGTTCTATATGGATTGGGCGGAGAAATTTTACAACTTCTGCAAGAAGATGCAGAATAAACCCGATACCTACGATTATTGGAACGGTATCCACACGATTATCAACGGAGACGGAACCCGTTCGGACGGGGACATCAACCGCGTGCATTATGCCTATAATTCGGGCAGCATGATTCTCGCCGACCTGATTATGTACGACCGCACGGACGACGCAGACAAGAAAGCCGAATATATGGACGACGCACTCGGAACCGCGGCGGCTGCAAAGAAGACCTTCAATCTCGTCGACCCGGGTGCCATGAAGTTCTATTATCAGGGAGATCCGTGGTTTGCGGCGATTCTGCACGAGGCGTATTACGAATTGAGAAATTATGAACCGGAGCTTGCGGACGAATATTTGGAATCCTTTAACACCAACGTAAAGACCGCGTATCAGAACCGCGACCCCGAAACAAATCTCTGTCCCTATCAGGCGACCTGGACGGTCACTTGGGATAAGAACGAAATCTGGGGCATTCATCAGATCGGATTTGCCGAACAGGCCGTAATCGCGGCTTTGTACAGCATAGAAGGCTGACAATTTCAAAGAGTCCGTCCGGCGAAAGTCGGACGGATTTTTTCGGGAAAAATTGCTTTGGAAAAAAAGAGGAAAAAAGCCGGAAAAATTTTGTTGTTTTTGTTTAATTGGGGCGAATGCGGGTTAAATATAGAATGTAAATAAAAACAGCGGCAGAAAGTTACAAGGGGCCGCGCCGAACGGAATAATTCCTTCGGTTATCCGCAAGAAGCGGCAAGGAGTGAAACAGATTATTATGGCAGGAAAAGTTATCGGTATCGACCTCGGTACAACAAATTCATGTGTGGCGGTTATGGAAGGCGGCGAACCCGTCGTCATTACCAATGCGGAAGGTTCCAGAACGACCCCTTCCGTCGTATCTTTCCAAAAGGACGGCTCCCGCGTGGTGGGGCAGGCGGCGAAGCGTCAGGCGGTCGCCAACCCCGATAAGACGGTTATCTCTATCAAGAGACATATGGGTTCAGACTATAAAGTAAAAATCGACGATAAATCCTATTCTCCGCAGGAAATTTCCGCAATGATTCTTTCTAAACTCAAAGCGGACGCGGAGGCATATCTCGGCACGAAAGTGACGGAGGCGGTCATCACCTGCCCCGCTTACTTCTCCGACAGCCAGCGTCAGGCAACCAAAGACGCAGGCAAAATCGCGGGACTCAACGTGCTCCGTATCATCAACGAACCCACGGCGGCGGCGCTCGCTTACGGGCTCGACAAGGATAAGGGCGGCAAGGTCATGATTTACGACCTCGGCGGCGGTACGTTCGACGTCTCCATTCTCGAAATTTCGGACGGCGTATTCGAAGTCCTCGCGACGAACGGCGACACCAAGCTCGGCGGCGACGACTGGGATAATAAAATTATCGACTATCTGGTAGCGGAATTCAAGAAATCGCACGGCATCGACCTCTCCAAAGACAAAATGGCCATGCAGAGATTGAAGGAGGCTGCCGAAAAGGCGAAGATAGAGCTTTCCGGCATGAGCTCCACGAACATCAATCTTCCCTTCATTTCCATGAGTGCGGACGGTCCTCAGCACCTCGACGTCAACCTGACCAAACAGAAATTCGAGGCGATGACGGCGGAGCTTCTCAACCGTACGGTAGAACCCATGCGTCTCGCCATGAAGGACGCCGGCCTTACCTATAAGGATATCGATAAAGTCATTCTCGTCGGCGGTTCCACCCGTATGCCGGCGGTCGTCGAAAAAGTGCGCGAAATCACGGGCAAAGAGCCTTTCAAAGGAATCAATCCCGATGAATGTGTCGCGATCGGCGCGGCCGTGCAGGGCGGCGTTCTGACAGGCGAGGTCAAGGACGTGCTTCTTCTCGACGTCACTCCGCTTTCCCTCGGTATCGAGACCTTGGGCGGCGTGTTCACGAGAATCATCGACAGAAATACGACTATTCCCGTCAAAAAGAGCCAGGTGTTCTCTACTGCGGCGGACAATCAGACGAGCGTGGATATTCACGTCTTGCAGGGCGAACGTGAGTTCTGCAAAGACAACAAGACGCTGGGCAACTTCATGCTGTCGGGCATCGCTCCCGCGCCGAGAGGAATTCCGCAGATCGAGGTTACTTTCGATATTGACGCGAACGGTATCGTGCACGTCACTGCGCAGGATAAGGGCACGGGCAAATCTACGGATATAACCATCACTTCTTCCACCAATCTGTCCGAGGAAGAAATCGACAAGGCTGTGAAAGACGCCGAAAAGTTCGCCGAAGAGGACAAGAAGAGAAAGGAGAAGGTGGACAACAAGAATAAATTGGACGGCATGATTTTCTCCGTCGAGCAGACGATGAAGGAAGCGGGCGACAAGCTGGACGAAAGCGACAAATCGACCTTGCAGGCGGCTGTGGATGCGGCGAAGAAGGAGCTGGAATCGGACGACGACGATCGCATCAAGGCGGCTTACGACACGCTGATGAACGCGGTGCAGCCGGTATTTGCAAAGCTGTATCAGGCGAACGGCGGCGCGGCTCCCGGAGCGGGTACAAATCCCAATCCCGACAACGGAGACACCGAATTCCACCAGTAAGCGAAGAAGTATGGATTCCGACCAGAAAATTTTCGGCGGAAGTCTGTCGGAAGAAAAAGCGCAGATCGGGTTTGGCGGACAGCCAAACCCGTATGACGTATTTAAGAGAGACACTTTAAAGGACGTTTGACATTATGGCAGAGTCAAAAAAGAACTATTACGACATTTTGGGCGTGAGCAAAAAGGCGAGCTCGGATGAAATAAAATCGGCATACAGAAGGCTGGCAAAGCAGTATCATCCCGACCTGCATCCCGGCGATGCCGCGGCGGCTGAAAAATTCAAGGAAATCAACGAAGCGAACGAAATTCTCTCCGACGCGCAGAAGCGCGCCGCCTACGATTATGAATTAGAGCATCCCGGTATGGGCAGCATGGGAGGAATGGGCGGCTTTGAAGGCGGTTTTGGAGATTTCTCGGATATTTTCAGCTCGATTTTCGGTGGCGGTTTCGGCGGCTTCGGCGGAGGGACCCGTACGGCACAGTCGAGCGTCGGAGAAGATATTCAGCGCGAAATGACGCTCAGCTTTATGGATGCCGCAAAGGGTTGCGTCAAGACTTTTTCCTATATGCGCAACGAGCCCTGCTCTTCCTGTAAAGGCACGGGAGCGCGCGGGGGGACAGCATACAGCACCTGTTCGCGTTGCGGCGGCAAGGGTGTCGTTCAGACCGTTCAGAATACTATGTTCGGACGCACGATTCGTCAGAGCGTCTGCCCCGATTGCGGAGGGACAGGGCGCGTGATTACGGATAAATGTCCCGACTGTAAGGGCAAGGGCTTCGTGAGAAAGGAAACTACGGTCACGCTTACTATTCCCGCGGGCGTGGACAATAACAGTTACATGAAAAAGAAGGGCTACGGTCAGGCCGCCGCGGGCGGCGGTCAGCCGGGCGATCTCATCATCATCTTCAAGATAGAACCGCATAAGATTTTCGTCCGCAACGGATTTGACCTTCAAGTGGATTTGCCCGTTTCCTTCAAGACGGCGGCTTTGGGCGGGACGGTAAAGGTTCCCGCGATCGACGATACCTTTGATTTTACAATTCCCGAAGGAACTCAGAACGGACAGTTATTCACCGTTCGAGGAAAAGGTATCCGTTCGGCCCGCGGCGGCACGGGAAATCTCATTATCCGTATTTTGATAGAAGTTCCCACCCGCCTTACGAGGGAACAGAAAAGGGAAATCGAAACCATGGATTCGGATATCGATTTGAAACAATACGATAAAATGAAGAAATTTTCCGACAATGTCGAAAGTTTTTACGGGAAAAAACCGTATTGACCGAGAAAGATAATAAACTGTGACAGAAAAAATACAGAAATAAAAAAGCAAAATAGCTTTCGTCAAAAAGACGGAAGCTATTTTTTATGATTATTTTTCTTCGGAAGGGTTGAAAAATACGAACGTTAATGATATAATATAAATACTAACGTAAAGAGGTTTTTCATGAAATTTACAGAATTGACCGTGCATACGACGACGGAAGCCAGCGAAATCGTGGCCGACGTCATGTGGAATTATACAAATTACGGCGTGACGATCTGTGACGTCAACGACATTATTTCCCTTCAAAAGAGCAAAGATACCATGTATTGGGATTATATGGACGACGAACTGACGGAAAAGCAGCCGCGCGACGTATTGGTAAAATGCTATATCGCCGTCGATATCGCGGAAAAAATCTGTTCGGACGTCATGCGGGATATTTTTGCCGCCAAGGAACGCAGCGGCGGGTGTATTCCCTTCGGAACGTTGGAGGACACCAAACGCGAAGTGGACGGAGACGACTGGATAGACGTATGGAAAAAGCACTTCCGCCCCATTCATCTCGGAAAAATCGTAGTCGTGCCCGAATGGATAGCTTATACTCCTGCGGAAGGGGAAAAAGTCGTTTTGCTCGATTCGAATATGGCTTTCGGAACGGGAGAGCACGAGACGACTTCCATGTGCGTGGAGCTCATGCAGGACTACATCACCCCCGATTCCGTCTGTATCGACGTGGGATGCGGGAGCGGCATTCTCGGGATTTCCGCAATTAAATTGGGCGCAAAGAAAGCCTATCTCACCGACATCGACTACGTCGCTGTGACCAGCGCCACACATAACAGCGAGCTCAACGGTACCGCGGATAAGACGGTCGTCGCACATTCCAACCTGCTCGACGATGCCGATATTCAGGGCGACGTCATGATGGCGAATATCACGGGAGAGATTTTGAAACTCCTTGCGCCTTCCATTCCCAAAAATCTGAAAAGGGAAGGCGTGCTCATTTTAAGCGGTATCATCGAAAGCCGTCTCGCCATGGTTAAAGACGCCTATTCCGCCGTCGGCATGGAAGTCGTGCGTGAACGGCGCAAAGGCGAATGGTTCGCGTTGGTACTCAAACATAAAGAGGCTTAACATGTCCGGACCCAAAAGATTTTTCGTGGAAAAAATAGAGGAAGAAACCCTCCTTTCGGGCGAGGAATTCGAGCATGCGAAAAACGTGCTCCGCCTGTCCGTGGGCAACGAGGTCGTACTTTTGGACAACAGCGGAAAGGAGTATTCCGCCGTAATCGCGGCGGCGGAAAAACGTTGCATGAAATTGCACGTTATCGGAGAAAACGCTGGGGACAGGGAAGCGACGGAGAATGTCGCTCTCTTGTTCGGATACCTGAAAAACGCGGATAAAAACGAATTTATCGTACAGAAAGCGGTGGAACTGGGTGTAAAGAAAATCGTCGCTTTTTCGTCGGAATATTCCTCCGCTTACATGAACGAAAATAAGTTGGAACGCCTGAATAAAGTATCCAGGGAAGCGGCGAAACAATGTCTGCGCTCCGTGGCGCCCCGCGTTATCTATTGCGGGGACTTTCAAAGTGCCTTAAAAGAAGCGGACGGGTATGAAAATAAGCTGTTTGCCTGCGAGTTTGCAAAAGACAGTGAAGCGGAGCTTTCGACTCTTAAAGGGAGCTGCGCTCTGATCGTGGGCAGCGAGGGAGGATTTTCGGAGAAAGAGGCGGCTTTGGCAAAGGAAAACGGATTTTCCTCCATTACGCTCGGCAAGCGGATTCTCAGAGCGGAGACCGCCGCCGTGGCCTTGACGGCGGTTGTGATGTTTTCGCTCGGAGAATTGGGCGGCCGTCGGGGAGAAAAGGTATGAAGGCGGTCGTTTTTACGCTCGGATGTAAAGTCAACGACGTGGAAAGCGGGTCTTTAATCCGAGGCTTGGAGGAGCTCGGATATATCGTTTCGCGGGAATTGGAGCCTGCGGATCTGTATATCGTCAATACCTGCGCGGTGACCGCGGAGGCGGAACATAAGAGTCGGCAGGCCATTTCCAAAGCGCTGAAATTCAATCCGCAGGCAAAAGTATTGGTCTGCGGCTGTGCGTCGGAGAAGAATCCCGCCCCGTTTGCAAGGCGGGAACAGGTGATTTCCGTGACGGGAGCGAAACGGAAGGGAAAAATTCTCGAAATTGCGGCGTCGGGTTTTTCGCGGGAATTGCTCGGGGTAAACATTGACAAAGAAGATAAAATCTATGACGAAATGCCCTTGCCCGAATGTTTGAAAACGCGCGCTTTTGTGAAAATTCAAGACGGGTGCAATCGCTTTTGCTCCTATTGCGTCATTCCGTATCTGCGGGGGAGAAGCCGTTCGCGTCTTTTGGAGAGCGCCGCAGAGGAAATCTTGAAAAGCACGGCACAGGAGACGGTAGTCACGGGAATAGATATTTCCTCCTACCTTGACGAAAAAGGACGTGACCTCGCCGATTTGATTTTCGCCGTGAAGGATGCGGATACGCGCATAAGATTGGGGTCTATCGAGGTGAGTCTGATTACGGAGCGCTTTTTGGAGGCGGCAAAAGCGGTAAAAAAATTTGCGCCGCAGTTTCATTTGTCGTTGCAGAGCGGTTCGGATAAGGTGCTGAAAAGTATGAACCGTCACTATACGAGGGGCGAATATCTCGAAAAATGCGCTCTGATTTATCGGTATTTTCCCGATGCCGCAATCACTACGGATCTTATCGTGGGCTTTCCCACCGAAACGGAGGAGGATTTCCTCGATTCCCTGCGCATCGTGGAGGAAGCGGGGTTTGCGCAGATTCACGCCTTTCCCTATTCTCCGCGCGAGGGAACGAACGCGTGGAAGAAATATGAGGATATTCCCGCGGCGGTAAAAAAAGAGCGACTGCAAAGGCTGCTCAAAAAAGGCGCGGAAGAAAAACGAAAATATATGGAAAAATTTATCGGCAGGACGCTGGAAATCGTTCCCGAATGTTTTTCGGACGGATATACGGAAGGATATTCGGAAAATTACATTCGTCTTTATATTCCCGAAAAATTGGAAAAACGACTTACCCGTGTATGCGTCGAAGGACTTTCCCGAGACGGCTTGAAGGCGGCCTGCGGGGAGGAAAAACAATGAGAAAACAAAATGTCGAAGAGAGAAGAACGAAGCTGAATGAGAACGAGTGGGATAAACTCAGGAAGCTGACGGACGCTTATACGGTTATCAGATGGATTTCGTTCGGTACGGTCGTTGCGTTTCTTACGCTGACGGGAATAACGATTTTACTTGTTTTTCTGTTCAGGATTTTTGAAAATGGTTTTGAAATAGGAGGACTTATTCCCTTTACCTTCTTTTTATCGACTGCGTGCTTTTTGTCCGATCCGTCGGGAATAGGATTTTTAGGGGCGGTGTCGGTCTTTTTCATCGTTGTCGTGCTTTGCCTGCTTTCGGGAAGGGAACCTTCTGCCGTCGGGGCTTTGATTGCCTTTATTGTATTGGATTGGATTACAGGAGCGCTTTCGGGCTTCATCGACGCCGGCGGGGTGGAGATTTTCGGGGCGATTTTTCGAGGATTGATGCTTATAATGCTCTTTCTCGATATGATTTTTGCGATTATATTGAAAAGAAACCCGTATGGAAAAATTCCGGAGACGACGGAAGAGTTCGAAGACGTTTACGATAAGAAAGAATAAAAATGCAGGAGAAAATATAAAATAGAAAGCTTCATTGAAAAAACGAGATAGTCGGAAAGGTTTCAAGGATAGGGAGGAAATACAGATGAAAACAGAAGAACGGACAAGGCGGAGAAAACGATTCGTTTTTTGCGTAACCGTCGGGAAAATTGTCCGCATGATCGTTTGGGTACGCTGTGCGGCAACTTTGTTCGGAATCGTTTTGTTGACGGCGGCGAGGATAAACATTGACTCTTTTGAAAAGGTTTTTGACGCGCTTCTCGTTGCGGTAAGTTTTTTGTGCTTCACGATTCCGCCGCTGTGCGTAATGGGTATTTGGAAAATAAATATTTTACCCGATTTTTTGTGGCTGTTTTTTGCGGTTGCGATCGTGGGCCTCGTCTTTATGTTTTTGAAAATTTCTAAACGGACAATTTTGGGAAACGTACTTTTATTGGCGTTTGCGATTTTGGATTTATCGATATTTTGGATTTTTGAAAGATATATGGATACGGGAACAATTATCCTGTCGTTCGTTTTTGCTTCGCATGACTGGCCGATCGGATTTGTAACCGTATTTATGATTGGGATTTCTTTAATTGTCGGAATCGCGTTAAAGAGGTCTTTGCACGGAAAAATTTCCGTTGCCATAGAGGAATTCGACCGTACCTATGGTATGGAAGACGATAAAAAAATAACAAGGAGTAACGAAATGGAAAACTGTATCTTTTGCAAAATCATTCGCGGGGAAATTCCATCTGCGAAAGTGTACGAGGACGAGGAGCTCATCGTCATCAAGGACATCGAACCTAAGGCGAAACTGCATTATCTCTGTATTCCGAAAGAACATTTCGCGTATCTTTCGCAACTCGATGAGAATCGTGCGGAGCTCTTAAAACGCTGTTTTTTGAAAATCGCCGAACTTCGGGATACGTTGGGCTTGCAAGACGGGTACCGGATTATTATCAATCAAGGCGAAAATGGAGGCCAGACCGTTCGGCATCTGCATATTCATTTGCTCGGCGGAGAGCCGCTGACGGGATTTTAATAGTAAAGGTGAGGGAAAATAATGGATAATAAAGAGTATATCAAGGTTTCAAAAGAGATCAAAAATTATAAGATTGCAAGAATGAACATTATGGTGTTCATAATTTTTACGATCGTCAATATGTTCATGCTGTTCGCGGACAGATATTTCCTTTTCAGTATTTACAGCAGCACTTCGTTCTTTGTCGCGGGCGTCGTCTGGAAGGAAGTATACGGGAATAGCTTCTTGGCTTTAGGCTTTGCGATAGGACTTCTCATTCTTGCCGTGTTTTTCGTCTTTTGGCTGCTTTCCAAAAAACACCGCTGGGCGATAATCGTCCTTTTGGTATTGTTTTCTTTGGATTCGGTGCTGCTTATTGTCGATTGTATTTCAGCGATGAAAGAGGGCGCATTTTCGTTATTGTTGGATATCCTCTTTCACGCGCTCATGATGTACTATCTGATTTTGGGCGTGAAATCGTCGGGAGAACTCCAAAAGCATTTCCCGCAGGGAGTAAATTTGACGGCGGCGCAATTAGACGAGGCGTACCGCTTGGAAAACAGTATCGACCCGCATACGGGGACTCCTTTGAACGGAGCTTCTATTCCCTCAGGCGAGGGAAACTCCGTCGGATCAACCGTTGCTTCCGATATGGCAACTTCCGGCGAGGCGTGTGTTTCTTCCGATAAAAAGAACTCCGGCGTGGTTGTTTCCTGCAACGAAAACGATGTCTCGTCCGCCGCGGGCGGAAACGATTCCGCTGCGTCGACGAACGATAAGCTGGACTCTCCCGTTATCGAAGAAGATACATCGAAAGGCCGTGCTATTTTGGAGGCAAGATATAACAATTCGCTGATAAAAGTCAAAGCCTCTCCATTCGTCTGGGGAAAAGCGAAAATCATCATCGACGGGAAAGTATATGCCTGCGAAAAGGTCGGAGGATATAAGAGCAAGGATATTTCGGCGGTTTTCAACGGCGTGGAGTACATATACAGATACGAATATCATTATTTCGGACCAAACTACTATTTGCTTGCAAACGGGCGGATAATCGCAAGTAAATAAAAAATAAGTTATAAAATCCGAAAAAGGTGTCAATAATCCCTTTCGCAAGACCTTGAAGGTCCTGCGGGAGGGATTTTTTATGGCCTTCGGCATAAAACAGTTTTTTTCGGCTGCGGCGGCTCTGCTGGCGTCCCTGTTTATCGGACTGACCGTCTGTCTCATGAATGTTTCCGCTTTTTCGGGGGGACGGAGCACCTATTATCTTTATTCCCCGTCTTCACAGGCGGAGATATCAGAGACTCTCGAACTTTGCGATTTGGCGGCTTTGAGCGGCGAGAGCGTCGTCTACCTCGATGTCGGCGCAAAGGGCAGTTTGACGGAAGAAGGAAAAGGCTTATCCGCGGAAGGAAAAGAAATTGCCGAAAAGATTATTAAGCGTTATCGGGCAAAGCTGTGCTTTGCCGAAGAGATTTCGGAAACGGTCTCTTATTATTGTTATTCGCCCATGTTGAAAGGCGGAGTGGTGCTTAGAGGAAAAAAAATAAATTTTCATATTGCCGTACGGACAGAAAGCATCGTTTTAGGGACGCCGATTATCTTCGGAGGATATTGAGAAAAGAGAACCTTCAAATCGATGGAACAGAGAAAAAATTCTCCCCTGATAAAAATTTTTTATTTTTAAGTATAAAATACAAAATCGGGGGCAACAATTTACATACAAAATACATTTTTCGGAGGATTTCAAAAATGAAGGAACAGAACGAAAGCGGTAAATCGCATACGAGCGTAAGAAACAAAAAATTGTATATGTATATCGCTCTCGGATGTGCGGCGGTACTTCTGGCAGCGGCGATAATCATTACTTCGGTGGCTTTGGCCAGCCGCGATAATCAGCTCAATCACAGCGATACGACGCAAGGCGGATCGTCAGATGACGATCAAGATGTCATCAACACACCGGAGGAATTCGGTATGCCCGTGGAGGTGGTGAGTATCAGCAACGAATATGGTTTCTATTATAACCAGACGCTGAACAACTACTATGAACATACGGGTGTCGATTTTTCCGCGGCGGCGGGTACGGAAGTCTTTGCGGCGCGTTCGGGAAAAATCGAAAGTATCTATACTTCCGACGTCCTTGTAGGTACGCAGATTATCATCGATCACGGCGACGGAATAAAGACAGTCTACGAATATGTAGAGGCGAAAGAAGGGCTGAAAGCCGGCGACGAAGTAAAGAAGGGCGACGTCATCGCGACCGTAGCGGAGGCGAACGGCAAGGAATATAAGGACGGCCCGCACCTGCATTTCGAAGTGTTTGAAAACAATGCGACGGTCGATCCCGCAAAATATCTCACCTTTGAAGAAAAGTAAAAAACAAGCCGGTCGTTTCCGCGAGGTGCGGCCGGCGTTTTATACAGTCATAAAGCGAATTATTTTTGCATAAAATAACCTGCTAATACTTTTTAGGGGTTATTTTTTTATGAAACGTATTCTTTGTTTTTTGCTTTCCGCCGTGAGCCTTGTCGCTCTGATGATCGGAGCGGTCGGCTGTAAAGATTCCGAAAGCGGCGAGTGCGTATATGAGATTACCGCCGAATATGTTCCCGAAACCGCTACATTGACCGCGATGATGAAAGTGGAATACAAAAATACGACGGCAAACGAAATCAGCGAACTGAAGTTCAACCTGTATCCGAACGCTTATCGCGAGGACGCCGCTTATCAGCCGGTGTCCGCCGTCTATTCCTCCTCTGCCTATTATGCGGGAAAAAGTTACGGGAGCATGGAGATTTCCAGTGTTGACGGAGCAAAAAATTGGGAAATAAAGGGTGAGGACGAAAATATTCTCAGTGTTTCGCTCGAAGAATCTCTGTTTCCGGGCGATAAAGTAAACTTGAATATTTGTTTTCTGACCAAGCTTGCAAAAATCAATCACCGCACCGGTGTGGGACAAAAATCAGTCAATCTCGGAAATTTCTTCCCCATTCTCTGCGCTTATACCGACGACGGTTTTTATGAGTGCGTTTACTATTCCGACGGCGATCCTTTCTTTTCCGAATGCGCTTCGTATAAAGTGACGTTGACCGTTCCCAAGGATTATACCGTCGCCGCGACGGGAAAAATCACTTCCGAACGGACCTTGGAAAGCAAAAAAGAATATGTCATGTCTGCGACGAACGTCCGCGATTTCGCTATCGTGCTCTCCGATTGCTTTGAGGTGGCCGAAAGCAAATGGGAGGGGATAGACATTCGCTATTATTACTACAACGACGAAAAACCTGCGGCGCACCTCGCGGCGGTGCAGGAGGCTCTCGCCTATTATTCCTCGACATTCGGCAAGTACCCTTATGAAACGTATTCTGTGGTTCAGACGGGGTTCTGCTACGGCGGAATGGAATTTCCGGGATTGGTGCTTATCAGCGACGCTCTGACGGAAGAAAACTGCTTGTATACGATCGTACATGAGACTGCTCATCAATGGTGGTGTGTTGCCGTAGGCAGCAATCAGGTAGAAAACGCATGGCAGGACGAGGGATTGACGGAATATTCCGCCGCGCTGTTCTTTGAAAATCATCCCGACTACGGATTTACGCGCGAACAGCTCATTGCGGACGCTTTGGCGGAATATCGTTCCTATTATAACGTTTACAGCCAAGTATTCGGAGACGCGGATACGCGTATGACTCGTTCGCTCAAAGACTATCTGAGCGAATATGAATATCGCAGCATAGCTTACGATAAAGGTGCGATTTTATTCGATACTCTGCGCACGTCCATCGGAGACAAACGCTTTTTTGCGGGACTTAAGAGATACTATTCCGGCTATAAGTTCAAGACAGCCGAACCGGAGGATATGATAGGCTGTTTTGAAAAATCGGGGGTAGATGTGGCAGGCTTTTTCGATTCGTTTTTGAGCGGAAAGGCGGTTATATAATCGGGCGGAAAAATATCTGAAAAATTTTTGTGGAAAAATACTTGCCAAAATAGGTTTTGGGGCGTATAATAGAATAGAAGTAAGTCGGAAGCATAATCGGATATTTTCTGATTTTCCGACGGAATATTTCCAAACAAGGAGCAATTATGGACGCTGTCCCTGACAACCGAAGTAGCAAGACCACAATTTCAGGAGATCCGCTGTGCCTCGATATGTACGATTTTACAGAAGATTTGTTTATTGACTGACCTTCGATATTGAAAAGAGTACGACGCACGGGCGGTTTTTCCCGTGCGTTTTTTTACGCATTTTCCTTCGGAAAATTGCCGTAAAGACGCCTTTGAACACTTATTTTTTGAGGCGGTACGATTATGATAAAATTTTACAAAACTGATGAAAACCTGCGCATTGTGCCTGCGGACGCCTTTGAAAGGCGCTGTTGGGTGGAAATGGTCAATCCCACGGACGACGAAGTGGACGATATCTGTGAACTGAGCGGAATTCCCGAAGAAATGCTCAAAGCCGCATTGGACGAAGAGGAATCCGCACGGGTAGATACCGATGAGGGAGCTACCATGTACGTGGTGGATAGCCCGATGATGGTAGATACGGAGGAAGGGGATTCCTATACGACCATTCCCGTCGCCATTATTTACAATAATAAATGTATCGTGACGGTATCTTTGAATCCGAATCCCGTCCTTGCAAATTTCAGCTCTAACCGGAGTCGGATTTCCACGCTCAAACCCGTGGGATTTATTCTTAATTTCATGCTGGAAAACGTCAAGCGTTTTTCCTATTCTTTGAAGCAAATCGATAAAAAATCCCTGCGTTTGCAGGCAGAACTTCATAAATCCATGCGAAATCAGGAACTCATCGAGCTTTTGGGCCTGCAAGACTCCCTTGTGTATTTCTCCACTTCCCTGAGCGCGAATTCTTCCGTATACGGTCGGCTTTCCCGCATGGAACCCGTTCAGTCCAATCCCGATTATCAGGATTTGTACGACGATGTGCTCATTGAGACTCGTCAGGCCGTAGAGATGTGTAGCATCTATCGAGATATTTTGAAAACGACCATGGATGCGTTCAGTTCCGTTATTTCCAATAATGTAAATAATGTCGTCAAGCGTTTGACCGTCATCACGATTTTGGTGGCAATTCCGACGCTCATCGCAGGCCTGCTCGGCATGAATGTCGATCTTCCTTTCGGTATGGGCGTACATGGAGACGGCGCGGCGTGGGAATTTTGGTTAATTCTCGCCATTTCTGTCGTCCTTACGGCGGTCTGTTCGGTACTGCTCGTAAAAATGACCGATTCGGTGAAAATTCGTACCCCTAAACAAGTAAAAAAGAAAAGGAGGCGCGGCTGATGCCTATTTTACAGTATAAATGCAGCAAATGCGGAAAAAAGTTTGAAGAGTTGGTAAAATCTCATACCGAAAAAGTGGTTTGTCCCGATTGCGGAGGAGAAACGGTTCGGGATTATTCGGGTGCCGTATATTCCTCGACGGGGAAAAAGCCCTCGTCCTGTACGGGACACTGTTCCACTTGCAGCGGCTGTCATTGATTGTCTCTTGGAAACAATAAATTTCTTTGTGCGGTTTCAACTAATGTCGAGCGATTTTACTGTAATTCTTTTTGTTTCTTGACTTCGCGCGACCATAATTATATAGAACTGCAATAGATCATGCGTTCATGGTGTTTTTTGTCGAATGTTTCAAAAAAATTTCAAAAATCTTAAAAAAGATAAAAAAACACTTGACATAATTTTTTCTAAGTGCTATTATGTATAAGCTGTCACCGAAAGAGGCAACCTCTTTTATACAGCTCCCGACTTTAGTCGGGGGGTAAACGAAGATTCACAACTGCATAGCAAAGAAAGTTTTGTATTATGGAAAATAATATAA